>MDSZ01063260.1_pt1 | contig 12524 bp, 15 predicted proteins | sample 811201 | NCBI WGS metagenome assembly MDSZ01 (sample SAMN05326647, study PRJNA326480) | marine metagenome | isolation source: seawater | place: Indian Ocean: North | collected 2010
GTTTCCTTTGAACATGATGAATTAGGTTTCGGTATTCGTAGACCTAGAAGCTGGATTAAGGCTAACGGGTACGGGTTCCCTGAGCTTGAAGAGCTTATTCGCGTTGTTACTGCAATACTAAATGCTGATATGCACAAAGCGAATGATTACAACGTAGGGCTTTCTACGGCAGGGATACTCGCAGTTAAGTCTAAGATGAATCCCCAGCTTTTTAGGTCTTTTAGGCGAGAGTTTTACTCTATGCTCAGTGGTGCTCAAAACTCCAGAAGAACACCTATTATTCAATTAGACCCCGAGGCGAACGAAGAACTACAGTCTATTAATCTTAATGAGAATAGAAACTGGCAAGATTACCAGCAATGGACAAGTTACTTGCTTAAAATCGCGTGTGCCATGTTTCAAATGGATGCTTCTGAGCTAGGGTTTGTCTACGGTGCAGAAGGGCAGGTTAATAGTCTATCTAGCTCTAATCCAGAAAATAGAATCATTGCTTCTAAGGAAAAAGGACTAAGACCCCTTCTTAGAGCGCAGCAGAATTGGTTGAACAGATGGGTCATCCATAAAATTGATTCAGACTTTGAATTACGTTTTGGAGGCATTGATGTCAAAACTGAGGCTGAAAAACTTGAGCAAGAACTCAAGAGAGTTAAGCACTATATGACTATCAATGAGGTTAGAGCGCATTGGGACCTAGAGCCGTTGGAGAGCAAGGTGTCGGATATGATTTTGGACCCAACTTACATTGGAGCAGCGGGGCAGGAAAATGCTGCTAGAGAACAAGCAGCACAGGAAGCGGCACAACAAGCAGAAGAAGCAGGCGAAGAATTTGATATTGAAAACTTCGATGTAGATACCTTTCTTGGAATCAATAAGAAAGACGACGATCCTAAAGACGAAAAGATTAAAACGGCAGGTGGTTGGGAACCTATTCCTGGGGGCAAAAAAGGTGGTAGGCGACGACGTGCAGGCAAGGGCTGGGAGTATGATTATTCGGAAAGAACGCTTAAGAACCGAGAAGAAGCCGTAGAACCTGACGAAGACATGGAGAAAGGTGGCTTCAGGACTGTTAAGGTAGAAGTCCTATGAAGCTAGAGATCAATGAGTCGTACGAAGGGGAATTAGTAGAGGACGCCCAGAAGGTCAGAGACAAGGCAAATTGGGCTTTGCAAACAGCACTCAAAGCAGCGGGTGTACCTAAGTGCTGTGGGGGCATAGAGAAATCTCTACTGAGTAAGGACACTAAACGCATTGGAGAAATGAGAGTAATTGAAGATATTACGGAAGCACTCTCAAGAATGTATGAGCACAGACTCGACTTGATGAGACAGGATCTAATTTCTCGTATTGAGGAAAACGATGTTTCGTGACGGACGGGAACTACTTAGCGAGATAGCGACACAAGTTGTCACAGACCACCACGATGCGTTTATTGTGCAGCTTTTTGGATCTCGCGCATCTAATTTAGGTCCTGCTAGAATAACAGAGTTACTTAACGCAGGTGTCATTACACAGGATCAGTTAGATAAAACTTTAGTCCCAGGTGCTGGGTGCGACTATTTAGAATTTATTTTCCATGTAAGCAATCACCTGAGTGACTATCACGGCGATCTTGATGCGATTGACACGATGCGTGACTGGGACATTAAGAAATGGACGGGTGTTGTTGCAGATAGAGTTAATGAGCTAAAAGACGAGCCTGTAGACACGTACAATGTACCTGAACGAGGAAGGGTTTCCGTGATGCTACCTGCGTCCATTCCAAAACCTCCTACGTCTGGCTCTTTAGGCAATAGCCTTAAGCCCGATGTACCTAAAGGTATGCGTGAATTTGAAGTACATGGGTATCAACAGGCTGTTAGACACGCGGGCTCGTTTGCCAGAGGTCTTGGTGTTGAGATGTCTCAAGACATGGAAAGAATAGTCTTTGAGGAGTGGGACAAAGAGACGATTGTTCGAGAGGTAGATGCTGAAAGACGGGCTGAGAAACTTGAGATTATTAGAGAAGAGACAGCTCAGGAGTTCATAGGAGCAAAAGACTGGAGAGCCTTGGCGAGAAGGCTTGCGGATAAATCCAAAGAGTATGAACGCGATTGGGAAAGAATTGCAAGAACAGAGTTGCAGGCTTGCTATAACGATGCGCGTGTAATTTCTGGCGTTAATGACTTTGGATCAGACACCCAAATTGCAAGGATTCACGAGGGAGGTGCTTGTCAGGACTGTATACGTCTATGCGGTGATTCACAAAATCCAGAGGTCTTCAGTGTGCAGGAACTATTTGAAAATGGTACAAATGTAGGCAAGAAGCGGAGAGAATGGAAGGCGACTATTTTTCCAATCCATCCTAACTGCCGATGCGACACCGTTATAGTACCCCCAGGGTTTACGATAAAAGACGGTAACATGGTGAGGAAAGAAGACAATGAATAGCCATAAAGATTATTTTTCAGTTTGGACACCTTTTAATCTAGTCAAGGGAAGTGCTGAAGACGCGGAGCCGATGACTGCGCGTATCGGAGGCATTGTATCTACGCAAAGTAAAGACCAGCAGGGGGATGAGATTCTGCAAAAAGGGATTGATTGGACATACGCTCTGTCAAAGGGGTGGTTCAATTATGAACACAAACAGGGTCCAGATGCTGTTCTGGGACATCCAGACACAATCGAGCCTACAACCCACAACGGGGAACCTGCTACTAGAATCGAAGGTGTACTGTACCTACATAAACCTCTAGCCAGAGAGATTTACCAGACAGCTATGGCTTTGGAGAAGGCGCAATCAGACAGAAGACTGGGCTTTTCTGTGGAGGGACAGGTTGTTGCCAGAGATAAGGCTAAGATTGTAAAGTCTAAGGTTCTTAATGTTGCAATCACTGCACACCCTGTTAATGCGGAAGCTAGGTTCGATGTTCTTAAATCCTTAGCCGCAGCAGCAGGGTATCAAACCCCTCCTAGCATGGGAGGCTCACTTTCTCCCTTAATTCCGCAGTCTATGGCTAATACTGTCTCAAATGCTGCTATTGATGCGCTTAAATATAGACCCAGGATCAGTATACGGGATCTAGCCATCATGCTTGCCGACAGTTTTCCAGGGGTTTCATACGCAGATGCTTTGAAATATGCCTCTAGAATTTCACAGTCTTTTAGGTAGTTTACAGTTAAGCCATACCCCTTTCCCAACATGTAGGGGGCTCTCTACATATTGGGATATATACTATTGATTATCGGCACATTGTGCGCGAATGTATGTGTTAGTATTACAACCCCCAATGACCTCGATGAAAGGGCGTCAAGATGGAACATTTGGTGAAGCACTTGATCTCTAATGGGATCGAAGAGGACACCGCGAATAAAATCGCGGCGTCTTATCAAGAGGAAACAGTAGACACTGAGAACCTTCAGAAGGCACTCAATGATATTGCTGAAGTTATGAACAAGTCTACAGTAGCCGTTGAAGAGGCTGTAGAAACTACTGAGACTGAGACTGAGACAGTTGAAGAAACTGAGACAGTTGAGAAGGGTTTCTCAGACACGACTAAAGCATTGGAAGAGGCGCACAATGTAGCAGACGCTGTTACTCGTGGTGCAGATGCTCTTCTTGCTGAAGTTCGCGAGCAGAACGATGCTTTGGCTAAGGGTCTTCTTGCCATTGGTGAAGAGATGCGAGCAGTCCGTGAATTTCTCAATAATCAGTATACCGCAGTTGCTCAGGTAACAGAGCAGGTAGAAACGGTTAAAAAGTCTTTGCAAGAGCCTACTCTTCAGAAGTCAATCACGGCATCAGCAGTAGAGTCTCCTTATGACGAGAAGGAAGTCGTTGACGAAACAGCACAGGTGCTTGAGAAGGCAATGGCTGAGATCAAGGTAACTACTGACGAAACTCGCAAGGCTGTTTTGCTTAAAGGTATTACGCAGTTGGAATGTGGTGTTCCTTTGAACACCGTTAAGTATCAATTAGGGATCTAAAGGAGTAACCACATGAATATCCCAGGTATTAACGAGATGGTCCCTGTTGAGGACCTTCAAAAACTAAACGAAGCATTGCGGAAGTCAACCACCGCAGGGTATCAAACACCCGCAAACCTTTCAGGTGCAGGTTCTCTTTCTCCTCTGATTCCTCAGAGTCTTGAAAATGTACTCGCGTCTGCTACCTACAGCATGGAAGCTGTGCAGCTTTGGCGAAACATTCCCAAAACACAGGTTGGTCAGACGGTACATGAGTACAACGTCATTAAAGAGCATGGTTTGGACCTTAGTCCTTTCATGGCTGAAGGCGGCGTACCTGCCGCTAACAAGAGCGAGTACGAGCGAAAGTTCGTCAAGATCAAGTACATGGCAGAGCTTCGTGAAATCACGGACGTTGCTAGTACGATCAATCCTCTTGTTGGTCCTAATCCTACTGCACTTGCAGAAGAAACCGAGCGCGGTACACTTCGCCTGATGCAGAAGCTGGAGCGAGAACTCTGGCACGGTGACGAAGACGCTAACGCTCTTGGTTTTGACGGTATCATCAAGCAGATCAGTGACAACAGTGACAGTGTTACTGACCGCGCAGGTCAAGCAGCTAGTCCTAAGTTCCTTCAAGAGTTGTTGTCTGAGGTTTTCGCTGCACCACGTTACGGTGCTCCCGATACCATTTACGTTGAACCACGTATCCACGGTGACTTGATTAAGCAGACCAATGACTTGGGTCGTTTTAATACGATTAGCCAGTCTGATGGCAGCTTCACCTTTGGTGCAGGCGACCTTAAGATCATGGGTCCTTACGGTCCTATCGCGGTTAAGGCTGCTCCTTTCCTTTTCAATAGCTGGGAAGCACCTTCCGCAGCAGCAGGCAGTCTCGGAACACCTTCCGTTGCAGCCGCAGCAGCAGATCCAGCAGCAGGCGAAGGTGCCGTACCCGCAGGCGACTATTTCTACAAGATTGTAGCAGTTAGTAACACCCTTGGGTACTCTGCACCTGCTACTATTGCTCAAAAGATTACGGTTGCAGAAGGTAAGAAGGTAGAGGTTAGCTGCACACCTAATGGAGCTCTCTCAAATGTTGACTTTTTCCGAGTTTACCGTTCTGACAAAGACGGGGCAGCGGATACCTGTAAGTTGATCGGTCAGGTTGCGTCGAATGCTGGGCTAACTGTTAAATTCCAAGACACCAACGCGAAGATCCCAGGTACGTCTGACATTGTTATGGTTAAGCATAGCCCAGACGTTATGCGGTTTGCTCGTTTGCTTGATTTCATGCGACGACCGTTGGCAGAAGTCAAAACGACTCGACCATTCTTACTCATGCTCTTCGGTGCTCCGATTGTTGCTGTGCCGAGCAAGTGTCATGTTATTAAGAATGTTGGTCTTACGTCGAACTAGTTGATGTGAAATACATACCTTGCCCTTTGTTTCAGGGGGCAAGGTATTTTGTATTTATTCTTTTGTTTAGGAGTGTTCAGGATGGCGATCAGATCAAAGAAACCTAAAGGGGCTATTAGTACGAGCTTTGGCTTTTTTACCATAGGTGACGATATGTTCCTCTCACCTGATCCTACTCCTGAGCAAGAGGCTATTCTACTAAGAGATACCGACTGGTTTGAAAAAGCGGAGCGACCGAAAGCTGCGCCTAAACCTGTTAAGAAAGTGGAATCTAAACCTGCGGGCAAGGCAGAAAAGAAGCCATCAAAGAAAACGGGTAAGTAAATGCCTGTTCGTCATAAAAAACAAAAGTCAGGCAAGGTTTTCGTAGAAGGATGTTCGTTTACTGTTTCAGAAGACGGCACATTGGTGCCTGAACCCAGCCCTTCTCAAGCCAAGACTTTGCTTAAATTTGACTCTCTGTTCGAGCGTTTAGGTGAAAACAGTAAGTCAGACACTAAGAAAAAGTCAGATACGAAACCCGCTACAAAGGCGGCACCTAAGAGGGCAGCGAAGCGGGGCAATAAGTAAAGGTGACATCTTATGTCAAGTTTGTTATCCGAGCTAACAGTTGATTGGCTCAAATCCAGATTCTTACTTGGCGTGGATCTTACGCTGGATGATGGCACCGATTACCCTAACACTATTTTCGAGCAAGCAATTCGTGGCGGCATATCTTACGTAGAACACGAGCTTGGTATTACGCTATCTCCTTTCAAAGTAAAGAATGAAAGACATGATGCGTATGAGCCTATGAGAACGGGGTTTTGGCCATTTAGGTTAGACCACAGACCCGTTCAAAACATAGATAGAATTGAGGTGAAGTTTGGGGCATTTGAGGCTGCTGAGATACCCGCAGAGTGGGCTAATCTAGTATCCCCCGAACATGGTCAGATACATCTCATACCTTCGCAGAAGGGTTTAATGGGAAGCTACCGATTCACTAACGGAATACCTTTAATAACAGGGGATATCCTTCAGCCTCAGAGATACATCCCTGGGTATTTCTACTTTGATTACGTGTCTGGTTTCCCTTCTACTTCAGGGTCTATTACTATACCTGCGGGGGAAATATCAGCTGAGTTTACTTTTCCTACGCCTCTTCGCATGAAATATGAGGTGGACTTGGATCATGCGGTCCCTGGACACTCCGTGTTTGTTAGTGAGAAAAGTAATGACGGTTTTGTAGTGTCAGGTACGTCTTTACACAATGAAGACGTGGTTGTTAATTACAAAGTGTCTACCCTACCTTCTGACATAAAGCAGGCGATTGGGTACAAATCTGCGCTACTGCCTTTGGATGTTGCGGGTGACTTAATTGCAGGTGCGGGTGTTGCGTCTATTTCAGTGGGTGTGGATGGTATTCATCAGTCTGTAAACACCACTGCTTCGAGTACTAATGCTGGGTATGGTGCGCGTGTTCTTCAGTACGAGAGAGAACTAAAGGCACTAATGCCTGCGCTAAAAGCCAAGTACAAGATGATTAACGTCGGAGTTATCTAATGGACTTACCTAGCAGAAGACCAGCAAAGCTAGGACCAAGGGTAGATTTCCGACCTGAGCAGTTCAGGAAGTTCTTCTTTAAGGCAGGCATAGACATGATCTGGGAACAAGCCCAGGAGTGTCCTTGCAAAAGATCTACGTCCGATTACACGGTGGACGTAAGTATACAACTGACAGACACAACCTCTGAAGCGAGAATAGATTGCGTAAAGTGTAAAGGTAAAGGTTACTTTTACCATTCTCCCCAAAAAGTACGGGCTATTATTACAGGGGCTCAAGAGAATCCTGAGAGATTCAGAATGTACGGAGAGTTTGCCACGGGTATGGTAAATATCTCGCTATTGCCTGAGCACTTGCCTGCATACGGGGATCGATTCACAATGTCAGATTCGGTTCTTTTATTCAGAGAGTCAAAGTTAAGGACTGTTGCTGCTATTGAGTCTCCCAGATTTCCTATTGTGACTAGATCTTTAGATTTAAGTACAGGACCTTCCGAGGTTAGTGTCTTAAATTTACATACGGCAAACGCTGATGGCACTTGCACAGATGTAGGAAATCTTACACAGAACGTAGATTTTGAAGTCACTCCTGATGGAGACATTGATTTTACACTAGGAGATGCTTTAGGCACAGCTCCCTCTTCGGGTACTCAGTACTCTGTGAGCTACTACGCACACCCTCGTTTTGTGGTAGTAGATCATCCTCACGCTTTTAGAGACACGTTCACTAAAAGAAAATCCCCTAATGAGAATTTCAAACCGTTACCTATTCAGTGTAACGCTAAATTGGAGTTCTTAAATTCAGATAGGGGCATTTAACATGGCATATTCAAGACTAGAGGATCTTAGAGAAAAGATATACGGATCATCAGTTGCTCAGAGAAACACGAGAAAAGCGGTGCTCACAGCACTGATAATGTACAGATGGCGTGAGGAATCTAGCAAGAGGCTTAATACTACTTTGGGTGCGTATCTCGCGTCTATCTCTGAAGACAAGAATACTCCTGATAACATTATCTCGGTATCTTTACCTGAAAACCCAAAGGGACACCTTGCGTTTTTAGCCAGTATGGTGGAGTTCGGATACGGAGGCAGAGGTATCGGGTCTTATGGGGGTCCTTATGACATGCGAACCCACGGGCAAGTTCTCAATAACATGCGTCCAACCAAGACAGCATTTGGAATGCAACGTGTTGTCGCTTTTAAGATGGGCAAAGCATCAGCCGCTTCTCGTGTGACCAGTAGGGACATAGACAAAGCCTTCTATATGTCAGCAGGTAACCGCAAACCTATAGCGACGACCCGAACCTCACAAGGCAGGACATCTTGGGGAACTTCACTAGATCCAAGCCTCAGTACAAAGCTGAAACCTCATCACGCAGCCACAGCAGCCGCAAGAATGGTCTTCTCTACGGCAAAGAACAGCAATTCAGCAGGCAGTGGCGCGAACACCTATACGATCTTTAGATCGGTAGGTTACGATAAAAAGACTGGTAAAAGAAAGCAGGGAGACGTGTCTTGGGTTTCTAAAGGCGTAGCTCCCCGAGATATTGCTAGAAGGTATGTGGTACCTGCATTACCTGACATACTTAAAGAAGCGGGAGTAATCTGATGGCAGGGTTATTTGATTTACATCTGCTTCAAGGTATGCAGTCAGGGGTTAATGAGTATTTATCCTCAGATTCTGCTTTCAAAGATTTATTCGAGGGTGTGAGCAACAGTTTGCTGGATACTTGGTTTTTAGATTTACAATCTAACAGACCTACAATAAAAGCCGCTTTCAGCCCAGGCACAGACGATTTCCCTGTGATAGCAGTTCAGCTAGAGGCAGAGAGTAGGGATGCGCCTTCCCACCCGTTGGGCAGATTTTCTTACGCTCTTAGTGACGGTAGAGAAGTTGAGAAAATACTTCTGACACAAAGAGTATCGGTCACTATTCTATCTAAGCATCCAGAGATAACTAGGTGTTTACATATTATATGTAGGGCTACCGCGACACGATTAAATAAAAAGTTTTTAGAGTACTATGACGACGTTAAGTATTTAGACGCTGCGGATCTTGCCCCTGACACCAATCTACTGGCAGAAGAGTTGGGGATTTATGTTCGTCGTCAAAGATATGAGGCTTTAAGTCACGCTTCAGTTCCAGAGCTTACTTCTGCACAAAGTATTAACTGGAGTATAGGCGTCAATGACGCGACAGAAATAGTTGGAGTTACTATACAAACAGGGTCTACAGCAGACGGAAAAGTAGATCTGGCAGATTAACACACAATGGCGTATATTATCTTACATTGTAGACAAGAAAGGGGTGGACACGATGCCATCGTCAATTAGTTTTAATGGGGTCCGTACATTTCGCCCTGGCGTCTATGCAGTTATCGACGCTTCAGCACTAGGACAGCAGGGTATTAGCACGGGTAATGTTGCGGTTATCGGGGATTTCCCATTGCTTGAGCAGAATGAACCGATGGTTTTCTCTTCAGCTAGGGCAATGAGTGACTATTTCCTGGGGGATTTGAATATGCAGCTTCTTGCGAAGATTGCTTTTTCCCCTTCTCAAGATGAAAGAGTCGGTGGCGGGGCTTCCCAGCTGTTTGTGGTAAACGCTGCGGCGGCTACTCAAGCTGAACGTACCTTCTATGACGCGGACAGCAATCCAAGCATTACTTGTAAAGCCAAATTGTTTGGCACTGAGGGTAACAAAATACTTATGGCTATTGGTGCAAACGCTAATGGCACATCTTTGGACATCGGTGTTGGATACAATGGTTTGATAGAAAGGTATGAAGCAGTTGAAAGCGGTTCTCTTTTTAAGGCAAAGTACACAGGTGCTGGATCAGCAACCCTTAGCGTAAGCACTACAGAGGCGAAACTGACAGAGACGTTCTCCTCCCCTAGTTTAAATCCTACAAACCAATCGGACACGGATGTTTCGTTCTCACTTCCTGCACCTAGACAGGTTAGGGTTGAATCTGCATTGGTTGGCGGCAACAGAGATGTCACTATCACTGGCTTTGATGTTTCGGGTGATCTTGTAACAGAGGTTGTAGTTTTGACTGCTGCTGATACGCCTGTCTTATCCGTTAATTCTTTCACACGAGTCGATCGGATTTCGATTGAACAGAGCAACAATTCGGGCGTTGTAAATTTTAGTGTAGACACTTTGATTTTGAATACGGCGGATTTCGATTCAGTGGCGCATTTAGTTGATGCTTTGGACGCCCCAGATACGTTTGAAATGGAAAAAATTGCTCCAGATTTGGTCGGCATTCCTGCTGACGCTTTGGACACAAAGGTGGCTACTATCAATCAGGCAGGTGTCGATTTCAAGGCAGACTTACATGCCGTTATGAAGGCGTTAGAGGCTTCTGCCATAATTATCCCCAGTAGACCAGATGGTCCGTCATCAGGTTTCAAACCACCTGTCCCGTCTGCGGGGGCTGTACTTCATGGAGGCACTCAGTCTCCCCCCGTTACTGCGGGGTATACAGCAGCAATGGAGAAACTCTTGGCAGAGGATGTTCAGATCGTTGTTCCTATGAGCACTGACATCGCTGTTCAAAAAGAGTTGGTAACACATTGCAAAGCGGCACAGTTACATGGTCGTGAGAGATGCGGGTATGTCGGTTCACCTGCCAAGATGTCCATAGATCAAATTTTCCAACAACACACTCGGGTGTTGAACAGCAGACATGTGGCTCTTGTAGGGCAGTCGATTAAGTATGTGATGCCTAATGGTAACAGTCAGACACTAGATCCTATTTTCTTTGCTTTGATGGTGGCATGTATGCAAGCGGGAACGCCTGTAGCAACACCTTTGACTAGGAAACGACCCGACATTTTGGGAGTTGAGCAGCACACAGATTGGAATATTGTCGTAAAAGCGAACGATGTAATTCAAAAAGGAATTTTAGCTTTAAGCATTGACGGTCTGGGATTATTTATAGAACGGTCTGTGACAACGTACATGACTGACGACAATCCGATTTACAGTGAGGTATCCGCTAACGAGAGTGTGAATGCGTCGGTACGTACCTTGAGAGCACGATTGGAAGGTCAAATTGGCAATCCCGCAGTTGCTGGTACAAGGGCTAAGATTGAGAGTACCGTGCGTGTGAATCTCGCCAAGCAGGTTAAAGATGATGTCATTAAGGCTTTTCAAAACGTGCTTGTAGAGGACAAAGGTGACAGATTTGACATTGGTTACGAGGTAGCTGCGATTGAGCCTCTCAACTTCATTAAAATCACGGCAAATGTCGTGAGAATCCCAGGATAAGGAGTAAGTTATGCCACGCGCATTTGCAGGTGCTCGCGCCAAGATTTTTGCTGAAGGGGCAGCGGGTAAAGTTCAGGTTGGTTTTGCCACAGGCGTAAGCGGGCAGGAAAACATTCAACTTCAGAGGATTGATGTTCTTGGGGATATTGATTCTACTGAGATTGAGCCCGTAGGTAGAACAGTATCGTTCACTTGTGACTATGTTCGCATGTTGGACAACTCCGTTCAGGAGCAGGGCATTTTTCCACGAGGCGGCACTGAGGTGGTTATTCAGTTCGAGGAGCTTACGTTCGAGGTGTTTGACGACATTGATGACAAGGCTCGATGGGTCATTGAAGGTGCGAAAAGTGAAAGTAGGTCTTGGCGGGGAGACCGTAGTGGTGTTATGACTGGTAGTATCACTTACCAGGCTCGTAAACTACATGACGAGGCTGGTCCAACACCTTAACTAGAGAGGTATCATGGACCTGAGAAAGTTAGCACAAGAAGCAGATAATCTTAAAGAAGAGGTTGTGGTTGACGAGGTTCCACAGCCTAAACTCACGCCTAGGGAAATACAGTTTTCTTTATTGTATGAGGCGGGGGGTGTTGTAAAGGAAACTGTACTAACTTCTAGGGTCATGAATGGGGACGAGCGTTTCAAGGCTTCTCGTATTGCTGCCGATATAGCAGGCAGACCTTGGTCCTTGTTACCAGCGAATACTCAGATACACGCTATAGCACTAGGCACCCTAACGATGCAGCTTAGAAACCCACCTGAATGGGTGCTCAATGCTGCACAAGAAGATGAGGAACTAGCCATACAGCTTTTTGCGTCGTGCCGAGGTCACGACGACCGCTGGTTCAAAAGAAGTGGACGAGAGGGTGGATCTGGTGAGGAAATCCCCAGGATACGAGTTTCTGAGGTTGGCACTCCCTCCGCTTGAAACTAGCAAGTTGTTCCCAGGCAAACCTCTCCTTATGGGTGTTGATTTGTACGAGGCGGTTTGTCTCAGAGTTGATGAAAAGGTCTATAAACAGATCAGTTCATCAGTACGGTTTGATGACAATGGAACTCCTATAACGGGAGATCCGATTGTAGATCAATGGGAACAGGAGCTAACTAATGGCAACAACTGATCACAAGACAAGAATAGAAATAAAGATTGATGATCAGGAAGCTATTGCCTCCATTGACTACCTTGTCTCTCAATTAGAAAAAGCTCAGGAAATAGCAGGCAACCTTGCTTTAAACTTTGACGGTGGCGGCGGCGGCGGCGGTGGCGGCGGTGGCGGCGGCGGCGGCGGCGGTGGCGGCGGCGGCGGCGGTGGCGGCGAGTCTCAAGAAGAAAAAGAAGATAGAA
>MDSZ01071201.1_pt1 | contig 12524 bp, 11 predicted proteins | sample 811201 | NCBI WGS metagenome assembly MDSZ01 (sample SAMN05326647, study PRJNA326480) | marine metagenome | isolation source: seawater | place: Indian Ocean: North | collected 2010
CTCACTTTCCCTTTTGCTTAATTGCCCAATTCTATTTGCAATACCATCGAACCTTACTTTCATCAATTCTTCAATCTTGATATTATTCATAGGTTAATAGTAAATTTTTTCTACTCAAACTCGAATAAATTTTCTTGTCAAGGTTTTAATTTTATTTGATTACCATCATTTTTAAAATTTGTATTAAATACAACTTTTTAAAGCAGATAGTAATTAAGACTTATTCCCAAAAATTTAGTTAAAGGGTAATTTATAAAAAAATCCTTTCAATATGAATAAAGAAAAAAAAGTAAATCAGAAAACTATTTTAAATGTTGGCTACTGCGAAAGTACCTCTGAATGGTTAAATAGAATTATTATTGAACTTGCCGATGAAAAGAAAAATTTTATAGATCTATCGGTTATTTGCTCGTAATTTTATATTTTCATACTTTATAAAAAAAATATTTTCTCGATTAATTAAGTTCAATATTAGGTTGGCTGGCAAATTTTTTTAATTAAGAAAAATAAATTTCAAAGTACGTCTAAAATTAAATTATTATCTCAAATAAATTTTATATTCATGATATAAAAAAAAGTATGTTTTTATTTACGTCTGAATACGCGTTTTCAAATAAGATGTAATTTTTCTTGTCAATTACTACAAATAATTTTTTCTTATTAAATATTTAAAATAAAATTATTAACAAGTTTTGAATACTATTTTAATGAGGAAAATAATACATGTTGTAGGAGCTAGACCTAACTTTATGAAAATATCTCCATTAATGAAAGAAATAGATAAATCAAATTATTTCGATAAACAAATTTTAATTCATACAGGTCAACATTATGATAAAAAAATGTCAGACGCATTTTTTGATGATCTTTCAATACCAAAACCTAATTATAACTTGGGTATTGGTTCTGGGAGTCAAACTTTCCAAACGGCAAATATAATGATTGCAGTTGAAAAAGTTCTTATTAAAGAAAATCCAGATTGCGTATTAGTTGTTGGGGATGTCAATTCAACATTAGCTACTGCCTTAGTATGTGCGAAATTAAATTTCAAATTAATTCATTTAGAATCAGGATTGCGTTCATATGATAATTCTATGCCAGAAGAAATTAATAGAATATTAACGGATAGATTGTCTGATCTGCTTCTTACTCCATCTCAAGATGCTAATGATAATTTAATTAAGGAAGGAATTCAAAAAAATAAGATTAAGTTTGTAGGAAACATAATGATAGATAGTCTTAAAAATCAATTACCTAAGGCTAAGTTGAGAGCAAAAACATTATTAAGTTCACTTGAAATAAAAGAAAAAGAATATATTCTAACTACTTTGCACAGGCCATCAAATGTCGATAAAAAGTTTAAATTAAAAAAAATACTTAAACAAATAAATAAACTTGGAGAAAAATATAAAGTAATTTTTCCATTGCACCCAAGAACAAAAAAAACATTAGATAAATTAGAAAATAATTTTTATAATATTTGTTTTATTGAACCTCTTTCTTATATTGACTTTTTAAGTTTAGAGTTTAATTCAAAATTAGTCATAACTGACTCTGGGGGAATACAAGAAGAAACAACTTTTTTAAATATCCCTTGTGCGACATTAAGAAAAAATACTGAAAGGCCAATAACCATTAAAGAAGGCACAAATATATTAATAGAAAAAGATGAAAATATTGAATTATTAATTTTAGAATTACTCAAAGCAAAAACAACCTCAAGTAAAAGAACTCCAAAATTTTGGGATGGCAATACGGCAAGTAGAGTTTTGAGGGAAATAATATCTCAAAAACTATAAAAGATATAAAGACATAATTTAATAATTTTGATAAAGTTAATAATATGAAAGTTTCAGTAGTATCACCTTTTTATAACGAAGAAAGTATTATTGTTTCTTCAACAAAAAGGATGCTGAATAATTTAACTCAACAATTTTCAGATTGGGAATTGATATTAGTCAATGATGGATCCCAAGATAATTCGCTCCAAAAAATTTTAGATGCAGAAGATTTAAAAAATAAAAACTTGAGAATTATTTCTTGTGAAATCAATCAAGGAAGAGGGAGAGCTTTAAAGAATGGAATTGATTTCGCCAATGGAGATATTATTGTCACAACAGAAGTTGATTGTTCTTGGGGTGATGAAATTGTTAAGGATTTAGTAAATAAACTTCTTACAGAAAATCTAGATGTTGTTGTTGCCTCTCCGCATACCAAAAATGGCGGCCTAAAAAATGTTCCTTTTAAAAGAGTTTTATTAACTAAATTAGGAAATATATTGATAAATAACTTTTTTAATTCTGGTGTTTCTATGAGTACTGGCATGACAAGGGCTTACAGAAAAGAAGTTATTAAACCTTTATTTGTTACCGAAAATGGTAAGGAATTTCATCTTGAAGTTCTACTAAAGCTAAGAACAATGAAATTTCGGATAGGAGAAATTCCAGCCATAATCACATGGAAAAATATTAAATCTACTAAATCAAGTAAAACAAGGAAATCTTCAACAAAAATAAAAAAAACAATTTTTACGCATTTAAAATTTTTATTATCAGCAGAGCCTAAGGGTATTTTTGCCATATTGTCCTTGTTCGCAACTTTTTTAGGTTTAATTTTTATTTTTTGGGCTTTTATCAATATGATGATGCTTAAACCATCGATTTTATTACTAATTCTAGGATTGCAAATTGTAGTTTTTTCTTTTTTATTTGCTGGATTTTCAATTATGTTTGCAGAAATTAGAGATATTTCAATAAGGGGTTGGATGAATAATTATCAAAATACAAAAAAGGGTATACCGCCAAGCGTAATAGAAGCAAATGAAATAATATATAGAAAATAAATATGTGTGGGATCACTGGTTTTACAAGAAATGATAATGATAGTGGAATAGATATCTTAAAAAATATGCTTAAAGCGATATCAAGTAGAGGTCCAGACCATGAAGGATTTGATATGGCATGTGGAACTTATATTGGAATTAGAAGATTAGCAATAATAGATGTTGAAAATGGTAATCAACCAATCTTTTGTAATGATGGCAGATATTCAATTGTATTTAATGGAGAAATTTATAACTATAGAGAAATAAATCAAATGCTAAATATTAATGGTAGGGAATTAAAAACAAATTGTGATACTGAAACAATTTTAACTGGATATTTAGAATGGGGTCCGAGTTTTATTCAAAAATTAAGAGGTGTTTTTGCATTCGCGATATTAGATCATAATGATGGCTCTCTTTTTTTAGCGAGAGATCGTATGGGTGTAAAACCACTATATTATTACAATGTTAAGGGCCAACTAATTTTTAGTTCAGAAATTAAAAGTATCATTCAGCATCCTGAAGTAAAAAGAGAAATTAACTACTCCAAAATAAATGAATATTTTATTTATAGGTATGTTCCTGGGCCTGAAACACTTATGCAAAATATAAATAAATTTCCCCCAGCAAATTATGCGATTTTTAAAAAAGGGAAGTTAAATTTTCATAAATATTGGGAAACTGAAAAAATAGAAAAATGGCAGGGAAATTTTAAAGAAGCACAAGAAAAATTTAATAATATTTTTGATGAATCTTGCAAATTGAGAATGCTTAGTGAAAGGCCAGTAGGAGCTTTTTTATCTGGGGGAATAGACTCTACAGCAATAGTAAGTTCATTGAGTAAAAATTCTCAAAATTCATTAAAAACATTTTCTGTAGGTTTTGATTGGGAAGGTGATGAAAATAAAGATGCTAAAAAAGTAGCAAATATATTAGGGACTGATCATGAATGTATTACATGTAATGTTGATATTACTAAAAATCTTCCAAAAATTATATGGCATCTAGATGAACCTATTGGGGATGGAATAATTTTGCCGATGTATGCATTAGCTAAAGCTGCATCTAAGCATGTAAGTGTTGTTCAAAGTGGAGAAGGAGCAGATGAAATATTAGCAGGATATCTTACGCATAAAATAATTCACTATGGATCTAAATATAACCAATTAGTTCCAGAAGTCGTTCAAAATCAAATAAAGAATATTATTAAGATAGTACCCCCAAAACTCATAAATAATATTTTTGATTATCCAGGTGAATTAGGTGAATCGGGTAAAAATAGATTAATAGATTTTTTAGAAATGCTACAAATTTATTCAAAAGAGTTTAATTTTCAATTTCTTATTTCACTTTTTACTAATCAAGAAATAATTCAACTTATAAAAAAATCTTCTAAAAATATTAAAATTTTTAAAAATGAAAACTATACAAAAGATAGTCTAAATTCAATATTAAACTTTCAATTTAATGATTGGCTACCTGACGATATTCTTTCAAAATTAGATAAAATAACAATGGCCAATTCATTAGAAGGTAGGGTTCCCTTCATGGACCATAAACTTGTTGAATTTTTAATTTCATTACCTAGCCAATACAAATTACATTTTGGTAGAAATAAAATATTATTAAGAGATTATTTAAAACAAACAAGTACTTTTCAAACTTCTTTTAAAAAGAAAGTCCCTTTCTATATACCAATAGATAGATATTTATCATCCGAACCTTTAGATTCAATGATAAAAGAATTTTTAAATAAAAAATCAGTTAATCAAAGAGGTATTTTAAATTGGAAATATATCGAAAATCTTTTAAATCAGAAAAATAGAAATGGATTTATAAAAGGCAAACAAATTTTTTCAATTTTAACATTTGAATTATGGTGTCGAATATATATAGACAATGAATTTGGATGGATTTAATATTAGATAATAAATCATATAATATACAACTTTATTCTTAAAAACTTATTTTATATATATGAAAGCTCTACTTCAAAACTTTAAGACTGGTGAAATGACAATTGAAAATGTACCTTCACCAGCTTTAAAAAAAGAAGGAGTTTTAGTAAAAAATATTTCATCTTTAGTTTCTGCAGGTACGGAAAAAGCAATTATAGAATTAGCAAAAATGAATTTGCTAGAGAAAGCAATTGCTAGACCAGATCTTGTAAAAAAGGTTCTTGAGAAATCAGGCCAGGATGGATTATTGGCTACTGCTTCAATAGTTAAAAATCTTATATCTGCTCCTTTGCCACTAGGATATTCTTCCTCTGGAATTATTTATAAAGTAGGATCCCAAGTTGGAGATTTGAAGCCTGAACAAAAAGTAGCCTGCGCTGGAATAGGGTATGCAAACCATGCGGAAATGATTTACGTTCCACGAAACTTACTAGTTCCGGTGCCAGATAATTTAAGTTACGAAGAAGCTGCATTTGTCACGATTGGATCTATAGCTTTGCAAGGGTTTAGACAAAGTGAGTTACTCTTAGGGGAGACTGTGGTTGTGCTTGGATTAGGATTGGTTGGTAATATAACTGCACAATTATGTCAAGCAGCAGGATGCTCTGTCTTTGGTCTTGATATAGATCAATCAAAAGTTAAACTGGCAAAAAAAATTGGGATTAATAATAGTTTTCTGATATCTAATGATATTGTCCAAAAAATCCAAAAATTTACAAATAATAGAGGAGTAGATGCAGTGATAATAACTGCTGCCACAAAATCTAGTGATCCCGTTAATCTTGCTCCAAAATTATTAAGAGATAGAGGAAAAGTAGTTGCACTTGGTGACATTGGACATAATATCCCTAGGCGTGAATATTATGAAAAAGAAATTGATTTAAGACAATCAAGATCTTATGGTCCCGGAAGATATGATATGCAATATGAAGAGAAAGGTAATGATTATCCGATTGGATACGTAAGATGGACAGAAAATAGAAATATGGAAGCATTTATCAAAATGATTTCTGAACGTAAAATAGATGTTAAATCATTAATTAGTCATAGATATAAATTAGTTGATGCTATAAATGGTTATGAATTACTAGCAGGATCAAAAAAAGAAAAATATAATGGGATTATCATTAATTATTCTTTAAAAAAAGAATCTCAAGATGAGAAAATAAATATCATAAATAAAAGTTTTCAAAAAGAAAAATTAGTTAAAGTTGGTTTACTAGGTGCAGGACAATTTGCACAAGGTATTTTATTACCTGCTTTAAAATCAACTCAAAATGTAAGTTTTGAGGGTGTTGCAACCATTAGTGGACTTACTTCACTTAATGTGGCTAAAAAATATAATGCTAAATTTTGCACTTCTAATTATAAGGATTTAATTAATAATGAGAAAATTAATTTAATATTTATAACTACTAGACATGATACACACGCACAATTTATTGAAGAGACTTTAAATGCAAAGAAAAATTGTTATGTAGAAAAACCTATAGCTTTAAATGAAAAAGAATTAAATAGAGTAATAAAAGCATATAAAAATAATGAGTCTATTCTTATGGTTGGATTTAATAGAAGATTTTCACCTTATTCAAAAAAGTTAAGAGATTATTTCTCTGGTTCAAAAATAGTTATGAACTATAGAATAAATGCTGGTTTTATATCCAGGGAAAAATGGCAACAAAGTCATGAAGAAGGTGGTGGAAGAATAGTAGGCGAAATTTGCCACTTTGTTGATCTTCTACAATTTGTTTGTAGATCCAAACCAATATCTGTAAGAACTTCCGTAATAGATGAAAATTCCTCTGACTATGATCCAGATAACCTTATTGTTTTAGTAGATTTTTTAAATGGATCATCAGCTTCTATAATTTATACTTCTTCAGGAACTAATAAATACTCGAAAGAAAGAATTGAGGTTTTTGGGGATAAAAAAGTTGGAATTATTGATAGTTGGCAAAGTTTAAAAATTATTGGTGAAGGCATAAAAATCAAAGATAAATCACTATTGAGTTCTGAAAAAGGTTTTAAAGAAGAAATGCAAATTTTGTTAAAAGGTATAAATAATGGATTTAGTCCTATTCCCTTTGAAGAAATAATATCCGCAACAAGAACTACATTTGCAATACAGAAATCTATAAAATATGGAACAAAAATTGAAATCAATAATAAATTATGAAGTTTTTAATATATATCCTAATAGCGTTATTTTCATCAATGGGAGCTTTTTTTCTTAAAAGAATCAATATTAATTTTCCATTGTTTAAAAATACATTTGCAAGTGTTGTTTATCTTTCTACAGATATTTTTTTATGGCTTGGATTAATTTTTTCTGGATTAGCATACTTAATATATGTATATCTAATAAAAACAACAGGATTAGCATCTATACCAGCAGTTCTGGCGACTAATACTCTAGTTTTAGGAATTGTTGGTTACTTATCTGGAGAATCTATTACTTTAAGGAATATGATAGGATATTTTCTATTAATTGCAGGTATAACATTACTTTGATAGAAAATAATTGCTATTTCGAATCGGCAATTTATCAAATTTCAAGATTACTTTCGACAATTGATAGGGAATCAATATCAAAAACATATGGTTGTTGTGATAGGACATTTTGGGCCTGGAAATTTACCGATTTTCCAGGATCACGATATCAAGAAGCTATTTATGCTTTAGCTTGGATTTATAAAAATAAAACTCCTAAGAATAAATTTTATAAAAATTATCTAATTAAAGAATGGATAAAATCTGGATTTATATATTGGCAAAAATTACAACATAAAGATGGTTCTTTTGATGAAGCATATCCAAATGAAAAAAGCTTAGCCGCAACTTCTTTTACAAGTTTTTATTTAGGGGAAGCTTTTTTATTAATAAAAGATGAGTTTGATATTAATTTCATAAGCGATATTAAAAAAAGTTTTTATAAAGCAGGAGAATGGCTTTGTAAAAATGATGAAACTCATGGAATATTATCTAATCATCTATCCGCAGCAGCTGGAGCCTTGACAATAATATATAAGATTACAAACAAAAATAAATATTTTGATAGATCATTATTTTTCTTAAAAAAAATTTTTAAACACCAATCTTCTGAGGGATGGTATGAAGAATATGGAGGAGCTGACATAGGCTATCAAACTCATGGATGTTTTTATTTAGCAAGGATTTGGCAGTTAACTAAAAATGATGAGTTGTTTTCAAGTCTTGAGTTATCAATAAAATTTTTAAGTAATTTCATTCATCCTAATTTAACAATAGGTGGTGAGTATTGCAGTAGAAATACAAATTTTTATTTTCCTGCAGCATTTGAAATTTTAGCCCCTTACATTAATGAGGCTGCATCAATAGCAAACTTTATGCATGATTCAATTACTAATTGTGAAAATGCAAGTCTCAACGTAGTAGATGCTCAAAATTTTTGTCCTCTATTAAATAATTATTTATACGCATCTTCGAATTATGCTTCGATAAAAAGTATTCGTAAATTACCCAAAGATATTACTGGTTCATATTATTTTAGGCATGCTGGAATTTTCATAAAAGTAACAGAAAAATATTATTGTATTTTTTCTTCATCAAAAGGCGGAGTATTAAAAATATATGATAAACAAACAAATCAGATTTCATATTCAGATTGTGGATATTGGATAAAGGAAAACAATTCAATTACAATAAGTAGTCAAAGTTTTTCATTAAAAAATATAGTTAAGATATCAAAAAAATCAATCACTGTTAAAACACCATTTGTTAGAACAAATCAAACAACTTTTACTCCTTTAAAGTTTATTTCTTTTAGATTATTCAATATTATATTTGGCAAAAATAAGCAATTAGCAAAAATTATAAAAAAAATACTTGTAAAAACTTTAGTAAGTCAGAGAAAAGTAACAGATAATTCTTTAACAAGAAAAATAACTTTTTCTGATGATCAAGTAAAAGTCGAAGATTTAATTTCTTTAAAAAATAAAGAATTAGAAAATAATTTAATATCTGATACTAAGTTCTCAACCATTCATATGGGCTCATCAAGATACTTTTCAATAGATGAAATTTACTTAAAAAAATTAAACTCAAAAAATCTAAAAAGAATTTATATTTGGAAAGCATCCTAAGCCTAATTTTCTATATTTCTATTAGACTCCATTTACCAAATTTTTGCTTTAAGTTATCATTATCAATAAGATGTTTTGTTGGAATTACAACGTACTTTAGATTAGGTGCAAGAGATTTCATTTTTTCAATACCGTCTCTCCAATTATTATTATAAATTTTTGAGTATTCTTGAAACCTAATTCTTCTACACATAGGTTCAATATATTGCATATGATAGTTACAATCTTTTTTTGATGTTTTTAATCCATTTGATAAAGGAATTCCAATTAATTCTAATCGAGTTTTAATTTGATTTAATAAGTTAGGATAATAAATGGCATATTGAGTTGCATTAAGATTAATAAAAATTGGCCTTAGGGGAGAAATATCTAATTTAATTGAATTATAAAGAGGTAAAACAGCAAACATATCTTCTTCGTTTGTATTTGTTTTTATAAAATCATATAGTTTATTTTCATCTGTTGAATTTGATAAAGATAAATTATTTAATTTATTTTTTAGTCCTAAAGTGGGGTTTATTAATGAAATTAGTAATGCAAAAATAATTATATATGAGAAATACCTATTTAGTTTTTTAGCAAATTTTAATTGCCAGTTAATTTTTCCATCTATGAAAGTAAATGTTTGGATTATTACAATAAAAAAAATAAATATTCTTGTAATAGAAAGTATGATATTTTCACCATTAAAAAATCCATATATTGTTAAACCAATACCCAATAAAGATATATTCAACAATAAAATATTTAAAGAGAAAAATATTATTCTTAAAAATCTTTTTCTATTCTTAGAATTTTCAGGAAAATTATAAGATCCTTTTTTAAAAACTTCTTTGTAAATAATAATAAGTGATAATACAATAATAAATAAAAGGAACTCATTATATCTTGCAAACAAACCCGAATGATTTCCAAATACCATTAATAATTTTTTGATACTGAATGAATTTAATGTAACTTCAGGATTTATAAAATTATTTTCTATTATTGCTGATGCATTATCCTCTATAATCGAAGTTGAATTTGAGTTTATAATTGGAGAGTTAATTTCAATATTTCTAGCAAAAATATTTTTTAAAAATAAAGGTTTAACAAATAATGTTTTTAAAAATGAAAATGAAGGGGCAATTAAAAAAATATATCTATTGAGGGTTTTGTCTAATAATTGGTTTCTATAAAAAAAATTTACATAAGATGCAATTGAGATTGCTATTGAGTATGGCGTGACTCGAGTTAAAGCTAATTTAGTAATAAAAGAAATTGGAATTATCTCAGAGAATATAATTTGAAGAATCCATAAAAAAAGTACATAATATAATATCCACTTAGCTCTTATTATTGAATATTTAAGATCTTGATTAGTTAAATTAGATGAAATCTTGGTTAAAAAATAGATACCAAGAATTGAAAAAATAAATATTGTTGAAACAATAATTAATCCATCTTGAAGTGGAAATATTGTAGTTGTTTTAAACTTTAGAAATTCCCACCATAAATCATAAGAGTATAAAGAAATAATGCTTTTAGAGGTCCTGAAATAATTAAAAACTATTGGTGATATTATTAAGAATGGAAGAAATATGAATTGTTTAAAATAATTTTTATAACTAATATTATTTTTAATATATTCAAAAAATTGATTTGAAGAGATTAATCCAATCAGAAGTATTGAGTGAACAGGATGAATATAAACAAGCAAAGAAGCATAAATTATTGCTTTTATTTTCCTACCATTTATAAATAAACTTATGACTATAAATCCAATTGCTAAAGCAAAAGTTGAAGATAAGAATTTATTTGTAAAACCAATACCAGAAATATATCTACCAATTCCTGCAAAACAACTTAAATCGGTATAAACAACAAATAATAATAATTCTAACTTTTTCAGCCCTAGAGATTTACCTAGTAGAAAGATACCAGCTGTACCTATTATTAATTGAACTAAAAAAGCAAGAAATAAAATTTGAATTTCGTTGAAATTAAGATTTTTTAATATGTCAAATGGTAAGAATAAACTATTAAAGCTATTGAATGTCTCCTTAGCTATAAGTTGATCGAGAGTAAAATTAAATTTACTGCCATTATCTAATATGTATTTGAAATAAATAATATCTGTGTCTTTTAAAATTGAAAATCCTGAGAAAATATTATTGATAATTTTATTATTAACTCCATATATTATTAAAAGAAAAGATATTAAATAAAAAAAAATATTATTTTGAGAATTAATTATTGATTGGATTTTTTTTTTCATTATTATTTGAATTTTTTAATAAGATTACCAAAAATGGATATTACGTACAACAAGAAAAAAAGATTTAATTTTGTTGTGTAAATTATTTATAAATTCAAATCAAATTAGGTTTATCTTAGTACTACTCTAAATGGGATAATTTTATTGATTGATAGTCGATCTAACATAGAGGGATAAAACCCTCTTTTTTTTATTTTCTTGATGGGAGAAGAAGCTTATTAGATAAAAGATTACTTTCAAGATAAGGCATTAGCTTTTGCTGGTACGTTGAATCCCAAATGCAAGCTGGCTTATAATGAAGATGAGATGTATTCAACTGAAAGTCTTAAATTAGAGATTTACAATCCTGAAGATAATATTCAAGTAGAAACTTTTTTTATGAAAAGTACTCCCCAAAAAATGTATATTTTTATGATTCATTATTTACTGAAAAACAATGGAAATAATCGCATATGGAAGTTTATTCACTCTTTTCTATTAGGTGGGATAAAGAATGGAGTCACTGGGCAAAAGTACCTGAGTACTGTTTTTCTTTAGTATCTGAACAAACTCAACCGCCTTTACATAAGGAAGCAGCAAATTGGATGTTGAAAACAATTACTGCCAAAGGCTCTCGTTTTGCAAACGTAGATTATTTTATTTATGGCAGACTAGAAATAATTAAATCAAACGCTTAGTTCTTGTCATAATAATATTTTTGTTTCCTTTCTATGCTCAAGATGGCTTTCCAGAAGGTGAGAATGGATATCATGTAAAAAAAATTGAAGAGTCTTTTAGATTACCTTGTGATGCTATTGGAAATGATGATTGTCTAGCAAGAGCTTTGGGTGTCGGTGCCTGTAACCTGGTATTTGGAATAAACAAAGATAAAGAAACGGCGGAAGCTTTAAAAATTGCAGATAATGTTTTAATTTCACTTCTTAAAGGAAATAATCTTGATTTAAAATCCATGCTTGAAAAAGATGGATTTATTAAAAATAGTATTAAAAAAGAAGCCAATTATAAAATTTACTTCTGCAGAGAAGAGACTAAAAAAGCTATTCCAAAGTTGATTAAGAAATTACCAGAAAGTGTTCTATTAGATGAAAAAAAATAGAGGATTTAACAGTGTATTTCTTCTTCAATATTTAAGTGTGTTCGAGTAAATTATTAAGTACAAAAAATGAAACTTTTACTACTTACTCCTATATTCAAACCTTTTAAAAAAAGTTCTTTTTTCTCATCACTTCATCAGAATACTTGTCCTGTTTATGATGCTAAAGAAATAAAAAAACGAGAACAAAAAGAAGCTATTAAAAAGTTATACCCATAAAAAAAAGGGCGTTAGCTTCGCCCCAGCCAAAAAGCGGGATAATCCCCATCAC
>MDSZ01118877.1_pt1 | contig 12524 bp, 19 predicted proteins | sample 811201 | NCBI WGS metagenome assembly MDSZ01 (sample SAMN05326647, study PRJNA326480) | marine metagenome | isolation source: seawater | place: Indian Ocean: North | collected 2010
GCTTCTGCTTCCCTTCTTCTAACCAATCCGTCTAGAACCTTTCCTGCTGACTTGTTCCATCTTTTCATTTCACTAGGAACGGCCTTTAAATCCCCTTCATTTAAACGCTTCAACATAGTTGATTGCCTTAGATTGCCAACCCCCAGATTAAACGTCCAAGACACCAACGCATCAAATTGACACTGGGATAATTGCGTTTTGACCTCGCTGTTTACGAACTTTTCAAACTGGTCTAAGTCTTGACGCAATAACTTATCAGCTTCTTCCATATCAATCTTCATGCCTTCTTCCACCCCTTGGGTATGACCGTACCCAATAGTCCACACATCTGCTGAACACTGATAGGCTTCAAGCTCCAACCCCTCAAATTTTTTGATTAGGTCTATGCCTTCATTTGAAATGAACATCTATTTTTCCTCCACCTCTTTGGGCTTATCATAATCACGGTAAAATTTTACTACGCTTAAGATATGCCTGATGTATCTTTTTATCTCTGCCATATTCATTGACAGATTCTCATATTGTTGTGTTGTCAGGGCATAATACGGCTTTCTCTGGGCTTTTCCCTCATTAACTAGGCCAATGTATTCCTCCATAATGGAAGGCGTTAGAACCTCAAATTCTACGTCCGTGAGAGCCATTTCCATTGGGAGTGGTGGGTGATACATAGGTGGGCGTTCTGCTATGGTTTTTACCTCCACTGGCTTTACTTTTTCCCACATTGAGCAACCACTAACAAATCCAGAAAGTACCAATATCAATAGTATTTTCACTGTTTAGCCTCCGAAATATCGCCCTCTGGTGCATTTTCGTTGTCTTTTGGTGGGCTAGACCCCTGATTTGTAACGATAGGCAACGGGTTAAATTGATTTGGGTCTGTGAGTGCTATCAATCCTTGCATTACTTTGCGAGTTCCATTGTTTACTCTTTTTTCTAATAACTTAGGCTTTGCCAGTGCAAGTGAATTCATATCATGTCGTGCAAACTTGTTTCGCAGAGTGGATACTTCCCTAACGGCCTGATTCTTTTCTGCCTCCATTTGTTCTATCTGAAAATAGGTTTGTTCCTGTTTTGCCAGATAATTATCAATGGATTTGTTTTGCTCTGCGATTTTATCTTCCAGAATAACTTGATTACCTTTCAGAATTGCTAGTTGTTCCTGCAAATGCTGAATATAGGTTGCACTTCCAATCACTGTACTTATTAGAAGAAACAACAAGATTATTGCTATTTTGAAGCCCATAATGCCTCCTTTTTCAATAGTTTAGCTTGATGTTCCATGTGAAACAATACCATGATATATTGAGTGGGTAGGGTTCTAATCCCCCCCGTTTTCTCCCAACCCTACACTAAGGACTTTAACCTCCTTGTTTTGCCCCCCTCTTTTGGGGGGCTTTTTTAACGCCAAACCTTTGTTATTTCTGGATTGACCATTATAGGCGTACACGTTGCCCCGACTTCTGGTTGGTTGTATTTTTGACTTTGCCAGTAGTTTTGTCTGCGTAATGACCGAGCAAAATATTGGCATCTATCTATAGATTCCCAGTAGAATTTTTCTGGTTGAGGTTTCCCATCCAAAAACGTAGTCAACATAAACACCAGAATCATTAACTACCGCCTAATGATATGACCCAAATAAAGCCGATAATTATTCCTATAATTGCAAATATTCCGATAAATCCAATTACATAATCAAAGATTTTTTGCTTCAGTACGATACGGTCATGAATGGCTTTTGCTCGTTTTTCTCGCACCTCTTTTTCTAGACGCATAAGATTATCCCATTCATCTTTACCCCATTGCCACATAATAAGCTCACGCAACTGTGCCCTCTGGTCTCTCATTTTCTTCTGGGCAATCATGGCATCCAACGCTTCTGCTTCTACAGATTTGGAGTTTGTAAGTTTTTTAAAAAATGGGGGATTCTCTGCTCGTTCTCTTGCCTTGTTAACATCTGAACAGCACTCAAACCAACGACTAATATGGCTCATGCAATCTTCTATTTCTCGCCCACTCTGGACGAGCTTAGACACTTGGTTTACCGCTTTCCCTGCTAAAGTAATCGCTGCGGTAATCGTTAACGGATCAGGCATCCCAAGTCCACCACGTTAAAAGACCCACAAGATATCCACACGCACATACCAAGATAACCATTAAGATTATCAACAGATAGATGGAAGTGCAGAATTCTTTTATTGCTTTAAGTGCAGTTACTTTCTTGACATCCATGCTGACACACCCATATATGCTCCTACCACACCCGCTTGGGCTATGTAGAACAATCCAAGTATGTCACCTAACACCTTGACCCTTGATTCTGCCACTATCGGCAAAAACAGTAATATTGAAAAAACAATCATTGACATCATAGCTACCCATGCCATCTTTTTTTGGGCTTCTACTTTTTCATGCTTTTCCTCTAACTCCATTAGCTTTTGGTTTCTTTGTAGTTCTTCATCTGAAACCGTACCGTCTTTGTCCAAATCATATTTGTTATAGACGGATTCTGGCTGTAGTGATTTAGTTTCCATAATCTATCCTTATGGAAGGATTAGGTATTTAGGCGGCTTTGTGTGACCTAATGCTTCCGCTAGTTGATGCCTCTTGGTTGATGTAACTCTGCCAGTTCCTTTGCAGAACCTTGAGCCATTCATCAAACATCAATACGGCTGTCTGATCTACATCAAAATGCCAATCAGTATTTATAGCCGCTAACGGAACACAAACTTTGACGGGGGTGCGGTTAAACTTATAAACCAGAGCAGGAATCCTACCATTAGCTGATTTTACTACTTGCCGCCACCATTCTGGGCGATACCAGTTCCCTTCCTTATAGCTTTTACACTCTATGGCATGAAACGGGATATCTATGTCGCATTGCTCCTTCGCTTGATATTGCTCAAGGTTTCGCTTGCAACGCACTCCCAGACCATTTTCATAAAAGAAATGGTTAAGCGAGTTGACTATCTGTCGCTCAAATGTTGCACCTTTCGTTCTTACGTTAATCATTTTTAACTCTTTGGATACTTGTCTTTTACCGCTTTTATCTTTGCTTTCCAAGCATCTATGCCATTATGGTATATTTCATCTAATTGGTTTTCAATAGATGGATATTCCATAGCTCTTTGATATTTATACGTTAGAACTCGTTGATTAGCCACCGCATAATATTTTCCTTTGGACTCTATATCAATTCCTTTTTCTGGATCGCTAGTATCTAACACCACTGTCCCAGAGGTATGCTTAGAACCATTAATAAATAAGCATCCGTTATCTGGAACTGTTACTGATACCTTATCTCCTTTAATGATTTCCTTTGGAAGTTTCAAATCATAATCTGTTTTGGTTTCAAAACTTTTGGTGTCTAAATTAACGTATATTTTTTTAAAATGTTCTATATCTACGTTTTCTAGCCCATCACTAAGTATGATGTATCCTTTTGCCTCTGGGTGTATGGCAACCGCTTCATCAGCCCATCTACCGTCATTTAAGGATAATATTTCCCCATATTCATCATATAAAATAAATTTTTTTGATTCTTCCATCTTTTTACTTCATTAGGTTAATTGCGGATAAAGTTGCTTTTGCTGTTCTGGCAATCTGTCCTTTGACCTGTAGCGTGTATGTGTTTGATCCTGCCGCCACATTTGTATCCACCACACTAAAGGCTATTTGCCCTCCAGTATCAGGGACAACACGAACAGATGTAGTAGCTGTATCATCTGAATCAATCTTGTGACTGAATCCATATTCACCCTCTAAAATTTTGGTGCTTCCTCTCAATACCTTTATGGTGTTGGAACCCCTTTGCGTATTACCATTATTCCCACCATTTCCATCAAAAATCAAAGGCAAAATCATGCCTGAGATAAGTACTTTACTGGTTGACTTCCCAGAGGTGTTATAACTAATAGACGTTACATTTCTATATTGTGTAGTGCTATCTGTGAACGCACTTCTCAATGTAACTGTTGTTACTGTGCTTCCATTGACTTCTGAAACCGCTTCCGATCCTATTTTTGCATTGGTTACCGCACCATCTACCAATGAATCTGTACCTGTAAAAAATGGACTGATAAACCCACCATTATTAGCTGTTCCTGTCATGGCTAATCCAGTAGCTCCTGCTAATGGGGTTGTATAATCATTTGTAACAAAACCACTTACACTAGCCGCTGTTTCTTTTAGGTTTAGTTTTACTGCCACTGCAGGAGAATCTTCTGAGCCTACAGGGGCTAATCCTATGCTTAAAACCTCAAATATTTTTTGTGAGTAACTTAGTCTATCATTAGTAACATACACCCAATCTTTTGGCTGTAACTTCAAAAAATTCAATCCTACGGTGACGCTTATTGTTACCTGCTGTCTACTGGCGTTTAATGCAATCCGACCAAGCCTTTGTGAAGTTGTATGAGTAACCGTGAACGGTGTTTGTAGTTCCAAACTTTTTATATAATTTGCTGATGCCGCACCGCTAGGCGTATCCTCCGTAACATATGTAGAGTTACGAAAAAGCGGTGTATCTTGAGTTTTATATGATTGTGTTGAATCTACAAAAACAGTTTTCACTTCATTGTAGACATTGCCTAGATTTGGTTTTGTAGTAATTACTGGTGGCTCAAGCATATCATTATCAGTAATGGTTAATGATGGCGTTTGTGCTGCCGCTACAAAAATATTAAATACTCCGCTTGCATAAGTAAGCGTTCCCCCACTGGCCGACAACAAACCCTCTAAAACACCCTCTCCTGATGCCGCAAAATTGGTAAATCCATTAACTGTGAATCTATCTTCAGTCGCACCGCCAAAAGCTGCTGCTTGTTGCTCACAAGTGTTGGCCGCTGCTGCGAAACCTCCTGCATCTGTGCTTAGATTTAACTCCCCTCTGACTGCTTTAAGACCATAAGTCGTATCAGTTAAGTAATCTAATACACAAAGGGCGGCATTATTTGACCATGTATACCCTGAAGATGTACCGAATGTTTGATTGGTATCTCTTGGATCAAAGACTTTTTTGCCCTTTACAGTAAAACTTAGATTAGGAATATTATTTAATTTTTCCGCATCATAAATCATCTCAAAATATACATAAGCACACTCTTCAAATTTGTGGGTAGTTGGAACAAATGTATTTCCAAGAGTAGATGCTGCTAATGTGCATCTTGCGGTTTGTGACCCATCAAAACCAACAAAACGAACTAATCTACCTGATCCCAAATTATTATCATTATCTGTATTCGTTAATGATGAATTGGTAACAGTTTTTGTAGCATCATTGGTTATACTTCCGCTAAAGGTAAGAGTTGTATCATTAAACCTGACTGCGGTAATCGCTTCTATTGGATGCCCTGATAACACTACGAACATACATAGCTTGGTATTATCTGTTCCTGTGGTGTGCATTTGGGTGATTGTGCCACCTACCCGACATTCTCCATAAATAATTAGACGAGGGTTAGAAGCTCCCCTCCCTGCTATTTTTGCTCCAAAGTTGTCTCTGCTTGCTTCCAGACCTTTTGAGGTGAGCATCCCTATACCACCCATTGCGAGTGTACTTAAACCTGCAAACGCTGCCGCAGTTAATGCCGCTGACATGGAAAAAGTGCCAACAGTTGCTCCTGCCGCAAATCCAACACCTGCTATACCTGCTGTAGCTACTACTGCAAAAGTGACTACTGCTCCAATTATTGCGGTTTTTATTACTCTACCCATTGGGCTTACTCTCTATTCTCCACGCCTTAATAGCCTTGCTGTGGGGTTCTGTGGTGATACCTGTATCATTTACCCCTAATATGTGGAAACCGTCTGAGAAGCCCACTAATTGGCCTTCTTCTTCACCCTTAAAAACACATACATCCCCACAAGTGAAATAATTTAGATGTAATGAGGTTAATTTTTTTGCATTACACGCTTTTTCAAATGAGCCTAGCAAATCACCGCCATAATCTTTGATGGCTTTGTATGCACTTAATTTGGAATCCCATGAAAGTTCTGTGGGAATTAGGCTTTCACCTGTGATTACTTTGATTGCTGCATCTGTGAATTTACAGCAATCCCAAGACCCCCATTCAAAAGGCTTGTTTTTGTTTTTATCTATGAAGTCAAAAAGGTTTGCGTTCCAATCGCTTGTTTTATACATATCAGAACCACTTATTTCCACCTGACGCTGTAAAATTAGATAGCCCTGCTGAACCGCTTGAGCCTTCTTTGCCCCAGACTATTTCTAAATCTTCCATCTGTGCAACATACTGAAAAGAGGTATCTCCTGTTGCTATGGCTTGCTGTGATGAGTTGGTATAGCGTAAATTGCTTGGTCTTTGCAAATCTATTAGGCGATTTTCTGCCGCCATTGAAATAGTAATACCTGTGCTTGGATCATCTGTAATCGTCATTGCTTGCATACGCCCTGAGAACATAGTGAGGTTTCCTGCTAACTCATTAGACCCTGCGTGTAAAAATAGCAAAAATATTTGAATGACTCTGTTTTGATAATTCTCCGTCAATGCCATATTTAGAATGGTAGTATCCATTCCAGATAGTGATAGTGTTACCCCAGTGCTTTTTAGGTCTGTTTCCTCCGTAATATCACCAATCGCTAACAATCCCCCTGCCCCTGTATAGGTTGCAGTGACCGTGTTTCCTTCTTCATTAACTACTGAAACAGATAAATCTCCTAGTCCATTCCATATCCGCACATCACCAGAATCAAATTCCATATTAACGGCCATCGCAAGGTATACATGATCGTCATCTAGTCGGTTTGATAATCCTGTAGTGATAGTTCTACGGGTTGCCACTAAATAACCTCTGCCACTGAAAAGGATATGTTATAAAGACTGTTTCTACCTGCTGACCACTCCACTGGATTTCCTGTTAGGCGAAATAACCCCTGTGCTGTTGAAAATCCTACCACCGTATCATCTGCTATATCCGCTCTGAGTTTTGGTTCAATCCTACAAGCGTAAGCATTTTTTGCCGACCCCCCAAGACCCACCTCTGTTGCTACTTCCGTAACCATTACATATTGCTTATAAGTTGAAAAAGTGTTTCCTATCCCTAAATAATCACCCACTAACAAAGTTCCTGTTCCTGCGTTGGTTGATGATGTCAATGTGATTCCCGTTGCCCCTTTTTTATTTGCTTGAACTTTACAAGCGTTTGTTCCGCTTGTTTCGTCTACCAAGTCCTCCGCTACTACCACTACTGTTGCACTCGTAATGGATGCTATTTTTTTTGTGCCATTGTTTTCTTCATTGGTTGCACCTGTAATGAATATAAAATCCCCAGAATGATTATTGCTGAATGTGCTATTAGATGCGGTAATAGTTTTATTAGATGCACTAAAAGTAAGGGTTGTGCTTGTGTTTGCTGTCCTAGCATCCATTAAAAATGTGTTTGCATTATAAGTGCCTCTAGGAGTTTTTGCATCTGGATCGGACATCATAAAGCAATGGGTTGGACCCTGTAATCTTGCAAGAAATGATTGCCAGTTTACGGCTGTGCTCCTTAACTGTGGCGGCAAGGTAAGGTCAGCTTCCCACCCTACAAAATCATATTCTTGGGTTTTCTGTTGCCCTGTGAATGGTGATACTGTTTGGCCTACCGCCCTGTTTAATGTGAACGTACTACTCACAAAGTTGGGCGTTGTGGGCATTGATATTTCTATTCTAGCCATTTACTCCTGCCAATCCTTTTCTAAATTGACCGCCCCGTTGTGCTGATTCCATTACCGCACTTCTGGTAACATCAGCAATTTGGGGCATCATCTTGCTCACTTCTGCCCTAACCGTGGGAACGATACCAGTTGAAAAATTTATTGATTGATTTATTACCACGCCACTACCACCCATAGCACTGCGACTATCAGCGTTATTCATAATTCTACCATGTTGATTAGGAACGAATATCTCTGGTCCACGCTCTCCTACTAGCGTTGGCACACCCATCCCTACACGGCCTCCACCTGCCACCGCAGGGAGTCCTACACCTCCACCACCGCCTCCACCTCCGAATGATGGTAGCCCAAATGACATGCCACCAGAAAATAAGGCGGTTATAAATGGCTCAATTACCTTTAACCTAATAAATGATGCAATGATTTGAGAAACCATACTTTTAGCAAAATTAGTAAAGTTTCCTAAAGCATTTTGTCCATCAAGCAGTCCTCTTACAAAATCATTTGTAAAGGAATTAATATTAGATTCTATGGCCTGTTTAAGTTCTGTTGTCATCACATTAGCAGTAGCATCTAATTCTTTCTGTAACTCTCTCAAATGCTCTTTTGCAGCATCCAATGACTTTGGATCAATTACTGACCCGTCACCTGTTGCTAGTGCATTTAATTCATTTAGCTGTTGCATTTGGCGTTTTATCTTTTGTTGATCCGTTTCAGCGGCTTGTATCAACCTTCCCATCAATGCCCTAGCTTCTATTTGTTCTTGTGAGAGTTCTGTGGGTGTATCGTCAGTTCCCGTTTCTCTTACTATTCCACGATTTGCATCAAATCTTTCTAATGCCTTGCCACTCAACAGCGTACCCGCTTCTATCCTTAGTGCCTTTTCCCTTGCTGCGGCTATTCTAGAAAGCTCTTCTATCTCTTTTAATACCGATTTATTGAAACCACCCCCTCTCATAAGAGGGTGTGTGGCTTGCATTCTACCAACCAAATGCCGCTGTTCTTCAAATGCTACATCTAACTCTGCGAATGAAGCATCTCCTCGTGCTACTCTTCTGGCAGCTGCGAATCTTCTAGCTACCAATGATAGGTTATCTGCCGTATCTTTTAACATATCATCAAGACCACTCTTGAATATTTCATTAGCGGCATCTTTGAATGAAATACCCATATTGGATACCTTAGTAGATAGGTTATCCATTTTATCTGCCATTGCACCACCAAACTTTCCTTCTAAATCTTTTTGCAGTGCATTGAGAATAAGTTTTGCTCCCTCTGCGGTTTTTCCTAACTCTGATAGTTCTTCTCTGCTTTTACCTAATTTTTCACTTAACCCAGAGAATATATCTATTCCTCTGTCGCTTATTTGATTCAGTTCTTCTAACCCGAGGCCACCACCTGCTGACCTTTGAGTAACCCGTACTAAGGTTTCAAAGGTTCCAAGTTGATCCGTGGAAACTGAAGCGGTATCTGCAAAGGTTTGAAGCATTTTCATGCTTGGCTGAATACCTGCTGATTTTAAGCCAATAAATGCTTTGGTGACGGTTTCAATATCAAATGGTGTAGTTTGTGCAAACTTGGTAATCTGAGCCATTGCTTGTTGGCCGCCCGCCTGACCACCAAAGACTCTATTTAAGGAATCTCCCAAATCCTCAAATGCCATTCCTACTTTAGCAATCCCTGTTACAGCAGTGACGCTACCGATTGCTCCCACTAGGGCTGTAACTTTTGCTGTTGTAGTTGCTACTGACCGCCCCATTTGTTGAAACGATCTAGCCCCTGCAGTATTTAATCTACCTAATTGGCGATTGACATCAGTCACACCCCTACTGATGTCTTTAGTATCGGCTCTAATTTTTACTACTAAATCATCTACGGTTGCCATTAGTCTGGGTGTAACTCCATTAAATCTTTTAGTTCATCTCTCGTCATCGGGCTTGCTTCATCTGTAGTATGAAACTCTCTAAACCCATCTATTGCTTGATTAACTTCAATAACAGACATATTCCAAAATTCTGATGGGTTGATTCCAATCATTCCTAAACAGATTTGCATATACCTTTTAATCGGTAAATTGTCTGTTACTGTTCCTCCTTTTTTACCGCATCTTCCTCTTGTTCTGCCGCTAGGCTTTCTACCAATAACCTACTCATTACCTCTGTGGATTTTATAATTCCTGTTTTTGCCACAATCTTTTTTACATCTGCTTCTTGAAAATCGTTGCCACCACCTCGTAATGCGGGAGTAAGAACGGTTACAATGTCTGACACACGAATTTCCATAGTTTGCAGATTGTTGACTAGCTTAATTATGCCAATGCCTAGCCGATCTTCTATTTGCATGATTGCATCAATCGTCAATCTTGCCTTATAAGATTTATCTAACTCTATATCAATTTCCGCTTTCAGTGGATTCGCCATCTGGTTCACCTTTGTCCTTTTCCTTGCCTTTTGGCAAGTCAACTGTTAAGAAAATAATATCATCTCTTTCATCTACCCATGATGAAATAACATTGTGTTTGGAATTATCAATGACCACCGTTTTAGGCTTATCACCTAAAATATTAGGCAGATTAACAATTTCTTCCCTTTGCCATGCTATAACGTCTTTTCCATTGTGGGTGACTGATACTTGATTCCAAGCCATTTATCTACCCTCCGTTATGCTGCTGAAAAGGTCACTGCCCCTGCTGATTCTAAAGTAACGGAGTAGGTCACTTCACCGTTAAATTCACCACTATATTCAAGGGTAGTTAATTGAAAAGTTCCTGCATATGTACCCAAGTCTGGAACAATTACATTGTAAGTTCCATGTGAGCTTGTACCATATTGCGCTCTAAGATTCTGTTCTGCTGTTGTATCAGTGAACACCCCAGAGCCACTTATGGACATAGACAATACGCCACCTGCCGCTAGTAATGCCCTTTGTGAGCCAGAATCTTTGTTTGTAATATCAACCATTTCATCATTTAGCGTCATGGATGTAGAACGCAACCCACCAATAGTGGTCATGGTTCCGCTGATATCCTTTTTCAGCAGTAATGATTTTCCTAATTGTGCCGCCATCTTCTTACTCCTATGAAGTAGTACCTAAAGTTATTGCACGAAATCGCATGACTCCATGTCTTGTTACTCCATCTGGATCTCGCATTATATCTGAAAACTCAAACTGCATACGAATTAAATTAAAACCGCTAACAGATAAGCTACTATCATGCAATAAAGTATGAATTCTGTCCATTATCTGCTTGGTTTGTTTCGCCCCTTTATACTGTGACCATATGTGAATATTCAACGTGTGCGATGCACCATCTAGGTCAAACGTATCATAAGGAACAACGGTTTCCTCTCCGAGTGCTACAAATGGAAATGAACTTTGATCGGGAACCTCATCAAATACCGATGCCCCCAATGTGCTTGTAAGATTGCTATCCCCACTTAATGCACTATAAACCGCTGTTTGTAATTCAAACTGACCGACTGTCATCTAAATTTTACCCCATGCCGTTTAAAAATCGCCAATATTCTTGTGCGGCTTTTTTCCATAGCAGGAAATAAAAACGGTCTTGGCCTCATGTTTTTTGTTCCAAACTCCAGATGTTTAGCATAGTTTCCACCTTGCCCATCTTTAGCATTAGCGATTACTTCCCCTGTCACTTCATTAAATCCAGTGGATATATTGGTAGTAATCCCACTTACTAGGTTTCCTGTATCGCTTGCGGGTGCTTCGCCTTCCGCTGATGCTGTATGTGTTCGCCTTGGATTATATTTTGTATAGGTTGTGCCTGTTTTTGCACCCCTCATAATACTTTCTACCGCCTCACCTCTGACTAACTCTGTTGCTAACGCCATTGCTTTGCGTAGGTTTTTCTGGTCTGTTAGCCGTTTTTTGATGCTATTTTGCACCTGTCTCGTATTCCCTGCGAAATATCCTGTTCTTACACTCATACCGCTTCCCCTTCCGTACAAGATATTTTCAAGAATCTATCACGCTCATCTATGTTTTGTATGTTTCTAATGTTAAAAAAGCGGCTTTCAAATTTAAACCTGTATGTAGTGCTTATATTTGAAAGAAACCTTATCGTTATTTCATGGGTTGTACTCTCTTGTAGTTGCCCTTGCCTATACTTTTCATTGCCTGACTTTGGCTTTATTGCCCCATACACCAGAGCAATCGTGTTCCATGCTTGCGTAATCCCACCCCCTGCATCTGTGGTGTTGGTAGCTTTTTGTAGCTCCAACCTGTGCCGCATCTTGCCAATAGATTGCATTTTATCCAAACGCCATCAGTTTTGATGACCCCAAACCGCCATGAACCACATACGGGGCATACATTTGTCTGACCAACCTTGGAAACTCTACTGATTCCATCATGTCACCTCTATGCTCATACAAGAAGGCAATATGTTGAAGCATACCTAGTTTGATTGGTTCTGGTACAGCATAGGCCGAAGTGTATCCTGCCACATACACGACCTTTATAGCGTTAGCCACCCTAAGAGCCGTTGGGAAGGTTTCGCCTTGTCTCAGGACGATTCTGGCGGGTTCTCGTACACTATCAACGTAATACCTAGATGCTGCCATAGTTGTTTCAGTATCAGAATCATTGAACGTACTTACTGAAGTCACACTCGTAACTGGTGGCCTCGGTATGGTGAGATAGTTTTTATAGTAGTTAAGGTATGGACCTGTTCTAAATCCTTCCCATAGTGGATCAGCGAGTTCATCATAGGCATCTGTGAAAAAAGAAATGGTTTGAGACATAATCGCCCGACCCATATGCTCTTCTGCCATTCGCCTTGCTGTTTCTATCAGTGGGCGAACTACTCTTTCATCTGTGCTATCTGTAA
>MDSZ01154757.1_pt1 | contig 12523 bp, 11 predicted proteins | sample 811201 | NCBI WGS metagenome assembly MDSZ01 (sample SAMN05326647, study PRJNA326480) | marine metagenome | isolation source: seawater | place: Indian Ocean: North | collected 2010
CAGCATTTAATAATTTTTTGTTTTTTATAAAACCCAGTGACTTGTAATCTATCCCAATAGAGTCTAATTCTTCATTTGACCAAAAATTTCCAAATATTAATAAATAGTATTTAGATTTATCTAGTTTTTTTAATGTTTGAACAAAAATACCCCATCCCTTTCTATTATTCTGCACATTGTTTGCTCCATATAAAATTATTTTTTTTTTTGTATCAACTCTTATAATTGATCTAGCCTTTTTTTGTGAAATTAAGCGAAAATTTTTCATATTTATATTGTTATAAATTCTCACTACTTCAAAAGATTTTAGAGTGTTGCTTTTAATTGCCTTATTTTTTAACCATTCACTAATTGCAACAAATGTAATATTTTTTGGAAAATTTTTTTTTTTATAATTTTGTAATTTTTTTGATATAAATCCTCGTTCATAATCTTCAAAATCAGATGTATAGTGAGACCCACCAGTAAAAGGCCACATATCTCTCATTGTCCAAATAACATTTTTTTTAATTTTTGATAAAGATTTTATGCTTATAAATCCTTGACCAAACCAATGAACATGAATTACATCTGCCTCCCTATATTCTTTAATTTTTGTGATATCAAAACCAAATAATCCAATAGTGAACGTTGATCTTTTGCTTGAAAGAAAAAAAGTTTTTAAAATTTTTTCTATTAAAATGAAGGATTTATTTAATATTTTTTTTAATAAAGTATCGTTTATAAAAATAACTTTGTATTTTTGTTTTATATATTCTCTGTTACAATTTTTTGGTGGGCTATCATTTAATATTTTAGACTCTATTTTTAAATTTAATAATGCATCATGCAAAATTTTTGCACCTTGATATGCTCCATTTTGTGGACTGCCACCAACAATATGTAAAACTTTCACTATTTTTTATATGTATAAATATCTAATTTTTATGTTAAGTAATATATTGATATCATAATCTAAAATAAAAAATTAAAGTAAAATTATGGAAAAAAAAGTTTATTTAGCATTTTCTGCAGACTTTTTACATAGTGGTCATATCAAGATATTGAAAAAAGCATCAAAACTTGGCAAAGTAATTGTTGGTGTATTAACAGACGAGGCAATAAGCAGTTTCAAAACAATACCATTATTGAATTTTGATCAGAGATTATTGCTTTTTAAAAGCCTAAAGTATGTAGATCAAGTTATAGAACAAAATACTCTTGATTATAGACCAAATCTCAGACGAATTAGACCTCAGTTTGTTATGCACGGTGATGATTGGAAAACAGGTCCTCTTAAAACAACAAGATCCCAAGTAATTAAAGAATTAAAAAAATGGTCTGGTAAGTTAATTGAGCCAAAATATACAAGAAATATATCCTCTTCAGAAATTAGAAATCAAATAGATCAAACTTATAAACATAAAAATAATAGAACATCTTTTTTAAAAAGATTAATTAAAGTAAAAAACATTGTAAGAATTGTTGAAACCCACTCCCCTCTCGCCTCGATGTTGGTTGAGAGAAAAAAATTTATATCAAAGAAAGGTACAAAAGAATTTGATGGTTTTTGGTCATCCAGTTTAACTGACTCACTATTAAAAGGAAGACCTGATAATCAGGCGCTAGAATTGACCAAAAGAATTGCTGGTATTGACGATATAATGGATGTTACTTCTAAACCACTGATAATTGATGCAGATAACGGAGGAAGAATAGAACATATTGTATATCTAGTAAAAACTTTGGAAAGAATCGGTGTATCCGCAATGATTATCGAAGATAAAAAAGGTCTTAAAAGAAATTCATTATTCGGCAACCAGTCAGGAGTACAACAAGATTCAATTAAAGATTTTTGTAAAAAAATTAAAGAAATTAAAAAATATAGAATTTCTAAAGATTTTTTAATAGTAGCGAGAGTAGAAAGTTTAATTTTAAACAAAGGATTGGATGATTCAATTAAAAGAGCTAATGCTTACTCAAAAGCTGGTGCAGATATGATTATGATTCATAGTAAACAAAAAAAACCGAATGAGATTTTTAGGTTTTCCAAAAAATTCAAAAAATCTAAATTTAATATTCCGCTTGTATCAGTGCCTACAAGTTACTCTAGAACTTATGAGAAAGATCTTATTAAAAATGGATTTAAAGTAGTAATATATGCTAATCACTTATTGAGAGCTTCTTATTATGCTATGAACAAAACACTGGAATCTATATTAAAACATGAAAGATCACATGAAAGCGAAAAAAATATTGAAAAAGTATCTAAGCTTCTACAATACTCTGAAATCAAATGATAGACCCTGTAGAATTTAAAAATATTTTAAAAAGTGAGTCTATAAATTTTTTTTCCGGTGTACCTGACAGCTGTTGTTTAGAATTTTGTAAATCTTTGGAAAATGATAAAAAAATTGAAAATATTGTTGCAGTTAATGAAGGTAATGCGGTGGCTATTGGACTTGGTCATTATCTATCATCAAAAAAAATTCCGTGTATTTATCTTCAAAATTCTGGTCTTGGAAATGCTACAGACCCACTAACTAATCTATGCAACAAAGAAGTTTATAACATACCTCTATTGTTATTAATTGGCTGGAGAGGAGCCCCAGGCATAAAAGATGAGGCACAGCATATTGTTCAAGGAAGAGTTTTAAAAAATACTCTAAAATCATTTAAAATCCCTAACATAACTTTAAAAAAAAAATTAAATAGAAACAAAATTATTTCTTTAATTAAAAAAATAAAAAATAAAAATGTTATAGGAGCTATCCTTGTAAAACCAAAAACTTTTAAAAAAATAAATCGAACTGATAAAAAGAAAAGAAAAATAGGAAAAAATAATTTAACAAGATCAGATATTATTAAAGAATTATTAAGCTTATCAAAAAAAGAAACTAAAATTATAGGATCAGTTGGATACAATTCCAGAGAAATTCACCAAATTAGAAATCAAAATAAAATTAAGTTTGGTAAAGATTTTTTATTGATCGGAGGTATGGGTCATACGTTTGCGGTATCACAAATAATTGCAAGAAATGATAAAAAAAATAAAGTTGTATGTGTTGATGGTGATGGTTCATTTTTAATGCATTTAGGATCATTTTTGACCTACAAATTAAATCAAAAAAATTTTAAATACATTCTAATAAATAATGACTCACATGAATCAATAGGAAATATTTCAATTAATAAAAAAATTAACTATAAAAAGATTTCAGAAAGTTTTAATTTTAAAAAATATTTTTTGATAAATAATAAGAATACTCTAAAGAAACAATTAAAATCTTTTTTGAAATTTAGTGGACCTGCATTTTTAGAAGCAAAAGTAAATTTGGGTACAATTGAAAATTTAACTCGTCCCAAAGATTTTATTAAAATTAAAAATAATTTTATAAAAAAATAAATGAAATCAAAAAAAAAAGGGACACTTTTTTGGATTACTGGTTTATCAGGATCAGGTAAATCTGAAATAGGGAAACTTATTTTACCCAAATTAAAAAAAAAAATTGGACAAACAGTTTTGATTAATGGTGATGATCTTAGAAAAATTTTTAATCTAAATGGGTATAGTAAAGAGGAAAGATTAGATAACGCGAAGAAATTTTATGGGCTTTATAAACTTTTAACTGATCAGGGGATAAATGTCATTTTTTGCGTAGTAAGCATGTTTAATAAAGTTAGATTAAGAAATAGAAGTAAAATTAAAAATTATGTCGAGATTTATATAAAATCTGAGGTTAAAAAAATAATCAAACAAAAAAAGAAAAAAATATATTTTAAAAATAAAAAAAATATTGTCGGTATTGACATCAAGCCTGAATTACCAAAAGACTCAGACATTGTGATTAATAATAATTTTAAAAAAAGTATTAAAGATATTTCTAATGATCTAATAAAAAAAATAATTAAAATTTATGATAAAAAATAAAATAGAATTTAAAAAAAAAGGATACACAATTATTAAAAATTTTTTATTAAAAAAAGATATAAAAAAAATAATAAGTGAACTCTCTAATATAAAATATAAAAAAACAGATAAAAATTTTCATTATGAAAAAATAAAAAAAAAATACAAACTAAGAAGATTAGAAAAAGTGTCTGAAAAATTACCAATGGTAGAGAAAATTTTAAAATCAGAAAAATTAATTGAAACTATAAATTCTATCTCTAATAAAAAACTTACATTATTTAAAGATAAATTAAATATTAAGTATAGTGGAGGGAAAGGATATAATCCACATATTGATGGACACTTCACTTGGATAGACAAAAATGGAAATAAAAATTATGGGTGGAAGAAATATTCAGATTATTTTCTTAATGTAGTGATTCCAATAGATAATGTAAAAATTAAGAACGGATGTTTATATGTGGGTAAGAAAGAAGATATAAAAAAAATAGGCAAGAATTATTTTTCAATAATTAAATTCTTATCTAATCATAACTATGAAATACCTTTAATTATTAATAAAAAAATTAAGTATCAACCAATCGAAATGAAAAGAGGTGATATCTTAATTTTTGATTGGAGATGTCCTCATTTTTCTAAACAAAATTTTTCGTCTCTGATTAGAAGACAAATTTATATTACATTTTGTACCTCAAAAAACGCAAGTTCACGAAAAAACTATTATTTAGATAGAATAAACACTAAAACCATTAAAGAAAAATTGTCATTACTTAATTAATTAAAAATTAAAATGTGTAGCATAATAGGCCAAATAGAACTTGGAGACAGTAAAATTAATCATGATGAAATAATCAGGTTGAGTTCATTAATAAAACATAGAGGGCCTGACGATGAAGGATATTTTAGTGATGAAAAAGTAGCGTTAGCTTTTAACAGACTATCAATTATTGATCTCAAAACAGGAAATCAGCCTATTAATGCATACAATGTCGTATCAATTTTTAATGGAGAAATTTATAATTTCAAAGAAATAAAAAAAGAACTTTCTAATAAGGGATATAAATTTAAAACAAACTCAGACTCTGAAGTTATTCCTATTGCATATAAAGCTTGGGGAAAAGATTTTTTTAAAAAATTAAGAGGAATGTTTGCGATTTGTATATATGATTTAAATTTAAAAAAAGTATTTTTGGCTAGAGATCATGTGGGTATTAAACCTTTATATTATTTTAAAATTAATTCAAAGATTGTTTTTGCGTCTGAAATAAAAGCTTTAATCAACCATTCTGCATTCAAAAAGGAAATAGATTATAATGGAATTTCATCATATTTACTACACAGATACACTATTAATAATAGGAGTAATTTTTTTAAAAATATTAATTCTGTAAATGAAGGTAGTTTTTTAGAAATAGATTTAGAAAAAAAGCAGATAAATAATAATGAATATTATGAACTAAAAATTAACAGAGATATAAAAGACAAAGGAGAAAAATATTATACAGAACTAATTCACGAAAAATTAGTCAATTCAATTAATAGACATTTAATAAGTGATGTCCCGATTAGTATCTTTTTATCAGGCGGACTAGACTCGTCACTAATTTCATCAATTGCATCAAAAAACCTAAAATATAAACTTAATACATTTTCAGTAGGATTTGAAGAATCCAATTATGATGAAAGTAATTATGCTAAAGAAGTATCTGGCTATATAAATTCAAATCATAATAACATTAAAATTGATAAAACAAATTTTATTGATAATTTAAAGGAAATTATAAAAATAAAATCAACACCTGTATCTATTCCACATGAATACCCATTGTACAGATTAAGTTCTGAGATAAAAAAGAAAAATAAAGTTGTCTTAAGCGGTGAAGGTGCAGATGAATTTTTTGGTGGATATGCAAGAGTTCAAAATTGTGCAATAGACTTTCTGAAGCTTAAAAGAATTGGTAAATTTTCAAAAAATGATATCATTCAAAAAATTTTTTCATTAGATAAAAATTTTGATTATCAAAACAATTTTATTGATTATTTTTTTTATAAATACAATTGGTTCTCGGAAAAAGAAGTCAAAGAATTGTTTTTTTCAAATGTTATTAATGATGATAATTTGAATAATGCTAAAGAACCATGGATCGAACTATTAAATAAAAATAGGAATTTAAGTTTTTTTGATACAAGTCTTCTTTTTTTTCAAAAAAATCATCTTAAATGTCTTTTAAATAGACTCGATTCATTAACTATGGCAAACTCACTTGAAGCAAGAGTTCCCTTTTTAGATTTGGATTTAATCCAGGCTATAAATTCTGTTCCTTTTCATTATAAAATAAGATGGAAATCCTTTTTTAATAAAATTGCATCAATATTTTCAAATAATTTTGAATTTTCTGAAAAATATGACTTAAACAAATTTTTATTAAGAAAAATATCTGAAAATTATTTACCAAAACAAATATGTTATAGAAAAAAAAGTGGTTTTCCCTTGCCAATGAATCAATGGATGCAGGATAACAGAGTTCAAGAAATTTTATTTGATCAAACAACTAAAGATAGAGGTTTATATAATATTAAGTTTATTGAAAATCTTTTCAAAAAAAGAAATGATGATGATATTTATGACTTTAATGGAAAAAAAATATGGATGATTTTAAATCTAGAGTTATGGATGAGAGAGTTTATTGATTAATGAAAGCAATTATACTGGCGGCAGGTGAAGGAAAAAGACTAAAAAAACATTTTAATATTCCCAAAAGTTTTATTCAAATTCCAAAAATTGGAACAACTTTAATTGAGAGAAATATTGATATTTTACGAAAATATAATGTTAAAAGATTTATTATAGTAACTGGTTACAAAAGTAATTATTTTAAAAAATTAGTTAATAAAGACATAAAATTAAAAAAAATTGATAAGTACAAAAAACTTAACAATTACTATTCATTACTTAGTGTAAAAAATTTATTAAAAGGAGAATTAATTATTTTATTTAGTGATATTTTAGTTAATCAAAAAATTCTAAAAAATTTATGTAAAATAAAAAAAGATATATGTTTTGTAATAGATAAAAACAAAAAACTTAAAGACACTATGAGGGTAATATTAAAAAAAAATAAAATTGTTGATGTTGGAAGTCATATAGATCCAAAATTTGCAAACGGTAATTTTATTGGAATTGCTAAATATAGCGCTGTTGGTTCAAAAATTTTAAATAAAAGTTTAAATGAAGACAAGTCTAATTTCAAAAAATATTATGTAAGGGCCCTTGATAAAGCTATGAAAAAAAATAAAGTTGATTATTTAGATGTAAATAAGAATTTTTGGATCGAAATTGACAACGAAAAAGATCTTAAAAAATTGAAATTTGTAAATAAAAAATTGTTAATCTAAAAAACATTCAGAGTTTATTAAATATTTTTAATATCTTTGATATTTTGAGATCATTATGATTTACAGTAATCATATTTACTTTTCTCTTTTTTAACAATTTTTTAATTAATAAAAAATAACGCTTATATTTATATATTTCGTTTTTATCTTCGTAAATGTAACCGTTTTGGTAATTCTTTCTTCTTTCTGATCTTTTTTCAATTAAATTGGTTTGTGTATCAATAAAAATTACTAAATTTGGTAGATCAAGCTGTTTAACTAATTTTTTAATTAATTCATTTTCCGTTTCTACTTCCCTTAACATTGATAATCTTTGTATAATTCCTTCATCAAACATTACATGCTTTTTTGTATTTATCCTTGTTGCAATTTCTTGTTTTACAAGATGCTCAATATACCATCTAATTAGATTGTTAATTTTATTTTTATGTATTCTAAATATTTTTTTTTTAATTTTATGATTTTTGTAAAAATTAATTGATTTGTTTTTTTTTATAAGTAAGAAAAATAATCTTTTACATATTTGATTATAAATTTTAAATATAAAAATAGAAAAAATATTTTTTTTTTTTCTATAACTTTCTTTAAAATCAAATATTGAAATTTTCTCTTTATTACTATTTATTAAATAAAGAACTATTTTTTCAATAAAATTTAAATTAATAAAATTTTTGGAATAATTTATTATTAGTTGATTGTGATTAACTAAGTTATTTTTTAGTTTTTTCTCTAAAATTTTATATAAATGTGTTTTACCTGAACATGGTGGGCCACAAATTTCTATAATTTTCATTCTTTCAATGTTGATATAAAACTCTTATTTTTCTCATGCTCTCAGATGACATAATTAAGCCCTCTTTTTCACCATTTCCTGAATTCTCAAAACCTCCAAATGGGGCTTCTTCCAATCGAAACCCTGGGGGGCCGTTTACACTAAACTGCCCGACTTCAATTTGATTAAAAGCTTTTTGATATTTTTTCTTTGATTTGGTTACTATCGCGCCAGCCATTTTATACTTTGTTTTATTTGAAAACTTTATAGCTTCATCTATATTTTTTACTCTAATTATTGGGCAAATTGGTCCAAAAGTTTCTTTAGAAACTATTTCCATATTTATATTTACGTTATCGAGAATAATTGGGCTAATAACATTATCTTTATAAAAATTTCCATAAAGATGTTTTGCACCTGATCTGATAGCTTTTTTAACTTGAAGTTTAGCATTGTTATATATTTTAGTATCTATAACTGGCCCTAAATCTGTATATTTATCAAACGGGTTGCCGTATTTAATTTTATTTACGTTTTGTAAAAGTAATTTAATAAATTTATTTGCAATTTTATTTTCAACTAAGACTCTCCTCACAGAAGTACATCGTTGACCAGAGTATTTAAAACAACCATCTAAAGCAATTTTTACTGCTTTTTTTAGATTAGCATCATTACAAATAATCAATGAACTACAACCACCTAATTCAGGTACAAATTTTTTTAAATGATGATTGTTTTTTATCATCATTTTTTTAATCTCCATTCCAATTTTTGAACTTCCTGTAAATGAAACCATATCTATTTCTTTGTGATTCAAAACTGACTTAACTATCTTTTTAGGATTTGATCCAATGATATACTGTAAATAATTTTTTGGAAGTCCACAATTATAAAGAGTTTTAATTAAATATTTGGATGATAAAGGTGTTTTTTCTGAGGGCTTTAACATTAATCTACTATCAGAATATATTGCAGGGAATATTTTATGAAAACTAAGTACAAAAGGTAAGTTAAATGGTGTAATCGCAAAAACTATTTTTAATGGACACTCGAAAATATTAACTTTCACTCCTTTTTTGTTAATTACCAAACTATTAATTAGGTTTTGTTTTTTTCTTTTTAAAAATTTTATAGAGAGATTAATACAATCAATTACTCTATTAAATTCATATTCAGAGTCTTTAAGGGAAACTCTTGTCTCAAAAGTAATCAGATTTAATATTTTTTTTTTATCTTTCAATAAATTTTTTTTTAATTTTAAAAATATTTTTATTTTTTCTTTTAATGTTAGTTTAGAACTGTTTTTGCTTAATAATTTTATTTTTTTTTTAATTGAATTTTTATTATCACTTTTAACATTAATTATTTTCGTGATCTGAAATGAATTTTTTATATTTAAGTTTGGCATTATCTATTTAATTATTTTTTAAGAATTAATTTAATATCATTAGGTTTAAATTATAAAATAATTAGTCAATTTTTTGATTTTTATATCAAAAGTGAAAACATAATGTATTAATATTTAGAAATAAATCAAGAATATATAAATTTTACGGTATATTCTATTAATATTGAACCAAATAAAAAATTATATTGATATTTATATAAAGACTTAATAAATACTTTTTGTTATCTAATGAAACATTCGGTTTGTATAATAGCTGCTCGTGGTGGAAGCAAAAGAATTAAAAATAAAAACATCAAAAATTTTTTTGGTAAACCTATAATTCACTATTCAATAAACGCTGCCAAAAATAGTAAATGTTTTGACAAAATTGTAGTATCAACAGACAACAATAAAATAGCACAAATAGCTAACAAGCTAGGAGCTATAACTCCTTTTTTGAGACCAAAAGAACTGTCTCATGACAAAGCTTTGTTGAGACCTGTGATAAAACACGCTTTAAAAGAATATTTAAAAATTGATGAAAATGTTAGGTATGTTTGCTGCATAGTTCCTACTGCACCTTTAATCAATAAAAAAGATTTGATCATGGGTTTCAAATTAATTAAAAAAAAAGAGAAAAAAATAGTACTTGCTGTAACTGAATATGATTATCCCACTCAAAGAAGTTTAAGATTAAATCAAAACGGAAAATTAAGCATGAATTTTCCTAAATATCGATTTTCAATGTCCCAAGATTTAAAAACATTTTATCATGATGCTGGCCAATTTTATTGGGCTAAAAAAGATGCTATAATAAAAAATATTCCCACCTTAGGAAATAATACTTATCCTATAATTATACCCAAAGAAAGAGCAGTAGACATTGATGATATTTCAGATTGGAAAAAAGCAGAATTTGCATATCAGAGTCTGAAAAATTAAATGCAAAATAAAATAAAAACAATTTTAATTGGTTTAGGTCAAGCAGGTTTTATGCTTGATCTAAATACAGCATCAATCAAATCTCATTATAAGGCTTTAATTACAAACAATAATTATGATTTAATTTGTTGTGTAGAAAAAAATATAAAAAATATTTCCTTGTTCAAAAAATATACAAATATAAAAGTATACAAGAGTATTATTAAAGCATGCCAAATACATAAACCAGATTTAGCAATTATTGCAAGCTCGACTAAATCACACATATCAAACTTAAGCGAAATATTAAAAATTAAATCAATTAACAAAATTTTAGTGGAAAAACCTTTGGATTTTGATTTTGAAAAAAGTAAAAATATTATTCAAAAATTAAAATTAAAAAAAAAAAAATTATTTATTAATTATTTTAGACGATCAAATCCAACTTTTTTAAATCTTAAAAAGAATATAATTAAAAATAAAACTCAATTTCTAATTAAAATTTATTACAACAATGGTTTTATCAATAATGGCTTACATTACTATAATATGCTTAGATTTTATTATGGAGAATTTAAAAAATTTGAAATATTAAATATTCATAACCTCAATAAAAATGATTTTAACATAGATATAAAAATATATTTTGAAAAAGCACATGCTTTTTTTTATTATAAAAATAAAAATATAGATAACGATATTCAAATGTTGTTTAAAAAAAATGTAATAAACAATTTTAAATCTAAAGGTTTATTTTTGAATAAATATAAAATATCAAGTAATTTAGACAATTATCAAAAAAACGTCTACGATGAAATGTTAAAAATTTATAATAAAAAAAAATTTAATATAAGTGATGCTGATGATCATTTAAAAGACTTAAAACTAGTTAAAAAAATTAAAAATGAGATTTAAAAAACCAAAAAATTTAGGTTTTAGAGAAAAAGAAATTGTAAAAAAAATTATTAACACCGGCGTACTTTCAAATTTTGTTGCTGACCCCAAAAAAGCTTTAACTGGAGGCAAATATGTTGAAAAATTTGAGAGAAAAATTGAAAAATATTTTAAAGTAAAACATGCAATTACTGTAAATTCTTGGACTTCAGGTTTAGTCACTATGATAGGGGCTGCTGGTATCAAACAAGGAGATGAGGTAATATTAAGCCCATGGACTATGTCCGCTTGTTTTTCCTGTATCATAGCATGGGGTGGAGTTCCAATTTTTGCAGATATAGATCCAAAAACTTTTTGTATAGATCCAGTTGAAGTAAGAAAAAGAATTACAAAAAAAACAAAGGCTATTCTTGCTATTGATATATTTGGGCAATCATCAGATATTAAAGAATTAAATAAAATAGCAAAAAAGAATAATTTATTACTTATATCAGACTCGGCTCAATCTATAGGTTCAAAGTATTTTAATAAGTATACAGGTACAGTCTCAGATATGGGTGGCTTTAGTTTTAACTTTCATAAACATATCCATACTGGAGAAGGCGGAGTGATAGTAACAAATAATAAGTTGTTTGCCAAAAAAAGTAGATTCATAAGAAATCATGCAGAAATAACAAATAATTTTAAAAAAAAAGATGATTTATTAAATATGATAGGTTTTAATTTTAGAATGAATGAAATAGAAGCTGGTATTGGCATCGTACAACTTGATAAGTTAAAAAAAATTATTGAAAAAAAACAAAAATTAGCAAATTTACTTAGAAAGAAATTAGTAGGACTAAAGGGTTTGTCTATGCCATATGTTAGGCCTGGTTGTACTCATTCTTATTATGTATTTGCTATGAAATTATCAGGAAAAGCTAAAAGAAAAAGAAGTAAAATTGTTCAATTATTAAAGAAATACAATATTCCAATAAAAGAAAAGTATGTAAATTTATTAAATTTGCCAATTATAAAATCAAAAATAATTTTTAAACTTCCCCAGTTTAAAAACAATATTTTACAAATTAAAAGATTTTATAAAAAAGATAATTTCAAAATAATCAATTCTCTTAATGAGAGTGAATATTTAAGTTTAAATCTTTGTGTATACGATTACTCTTTCAAAGATATAACTAAAATTTCAAATAAAATTATAAAAACCTGGAAGTTTCTAAGTTTGAATAACTAGATTTTGTGAAATTTAATAAAGCTATCTGAA
>MDSZ01064085.1_pt1 | contig 12521 bp, 7 predicted proteins | sample 811201 | NCBI WGS metagenome assembly MDSZ01 (sample SAMN05326647, study PRJNA326480) | marine metagenome | isolation source: seawater | place: Indian Ocean: North | collected 2010
CTTAAATGAATTGACAAAAAAAAACGAAAAGCCCATTGGGGAAAAGCGATAATGATGATGCGACGAGAGCGCGCGCTCTTTGTTAAAACACACGCTATAGAGACGCGACTTTGACGACGTCGAGAGGCGGAGGAGGAGGAGGAGCAAAAGAAGCCACACCTCTTTTTTTCTTCCACATGGAAGAAAAAAAGAAGAAGAAGAAGAGAGGGAAGAAACCTCCGAAGCCAGAAGAAGACGACGAAGAGAAGAAGAAGACATCATCATCATCATCATCATCATCATCATCATCATCGTCATCATCATCGGGAGGATTACATCATTGGGATTCTTTCCTTTGTGGCTTCCTGAACGAGAAACACACGGACGACGACGCGTTTAAAGCGCGCGTGAAAGCGAGATACCACGCGGCAGGCTCGAGAGATTCGTGCGGCTTGTTCAGCTTAGGAAGAGGGTGGCAAGAACTGTGCGTCGCCGCGAGACCACCAGGGAGGTCGTCGGGTTCGTTTTGCGCGACGAGGAGTCAAGAGAAGAGAAAGGAAGAAGAAGAAGGGTAATAATAAAAGTCGCTTTGTCGTTGGTCTGAAACGCAGCATCGACGTAAAAGTGCGAGAACGAGTTTTGTGCTGAAAGAGTCTTTGAGAACGAAACGATGGAGAAGAAGAAGAAGGGAGAACGACGAGAGGAACGACGACACACGTTCGAGACGCTATTGAACGCGATAAAGAAAGACGGACCGCGAATATCGCACGTGCGAGATGTCAAGGACACGTTGATAATGACGACGAGGACGAGGACGACGACGACGACGACGTGCTTTGATACGAACGAGGAGAACCATTTGATGAACGACGCGTGCAAATGTTTGATGCGGTTGTGCGTGAAGGACGAAGAATGCGCGAGCGAGGTGTTTGAACTCAATGACACGCGCGAGTATTTGATGAAAAGTTTGCGCGAAGGAGCAAAGGAAAAAGATGCGTTAAAGTGCAGAAATGTTCTATACGTGATGATAAACGCGTTGCAATGCGCGAGGGAAGACGTGAAAACAAAACATATCGTGAAGAAAATTGTCATGGACGCGCATGGGCGCGTGGGTTTCAAGGATTTACCGAAGGCTGTCCCCGCGGTACGTCCGGCGTTGGCGAAACTTGTCGCGCTGAGCGTGCGAGCGAAGACGGTAAATTTACAGGGCACGTGCGAAGCTAGGGAGAGATGTTCGACGATAGTAAACGACTACCGTTTCGTCAAAGATTTTTTCGGCGCTTTAATTCTGTGGACGCGCGAGTGGACTTTGGAAGAGGAGGACGAGGCGAGAATGGACGTCGAGATGCTTCTCGAACGCGTCGTCGATTTCGAGACGTTCCCGACGATGTTTCGAAATTTACACGAAAATGCCGAGAAAAATGAAACGAAGAAAGATGAGATGTTGCGAGAACACCTTTTGAGCACTAGTATTGATTCGACGACTGCTAATTATGCGAAAGTTCAAAATAAAATGGTACCGACGTCGTTTTGCGACACGCAATCGACTTTATTGCACTTCTTGGCGAGAATTTCGGTCAAATCGCACAGATATGCGAATAAAACTGTGCACGAAAAGAATCCGTACGTGTTACCAGAATCCGTGCTGGCGTTCCTCTTGGATACAACGAGGGAGGCTGCAAAAGCATGCAAAGATGAAAAAAAAGACTATGCATTTGCAAGAAATGTCTTGCGAGAGTGTCTGTTCACGTTGCGTTCGATATCCGAGATTGAATCCAAACCAAACGTTCCAGATACGGTTGGATTTTTAACTGGAATCGGCATCGTTCGTCTTCTTGTTGGAATGATTATCGCGTTAGATCCGCCTTCGGGAAGTCGCCAATCGAAGAAAGCAACTGGGCCAGCTAAGGCAGACGAAATACCTAAATTTCCAATCGACGATGAGGCGTTTGGCGGTCAAAATTTCGTCCGCGAAAATTTTCCAACGGTGAAACCTTACAACGGATATCGCGTCGATATCATGGCAACGTTAGCGAATGCAGCGCACAGACGTCCTCGAGTGTGCGAGGGTATTCGAAAACTGGGTGGCGTTGCTGTCGTGTTATCTCACACTCGAGGCGAGGAAGGCGAGAGTTCCATCGATGGTTGCGAAGAGGAACCTTTTTTGCGCGAATGGGCGTTATGGGGGACGAGAAATTTGTGCGAGACGGACGACACGATTCGGAAAGAAATCGAAGTTTTAGCGCCGGAAAAGATATTGGAGGCGGAAGAGTTGATGAAGCAAGGGTTGAAAGCGGAACTGAATCCGAAAACTGGGAAACCACGAGTGGTTTCAATAGAGAAAACGAGTAAAGTCGAGTTGGAAACGATGACCGCGCTCGGAGGTAGCCCGGCGGCGACGCGAAACGAGCAAAACGTCGTTCGCATCGAAACGAAAAAGACTTCCCCAGATAATAATAAAGATGAAGCTGAAGAAGAGTTTCAGATTCCGAAAAATTGGAAAGTTGCGGAGCTGTAATAATGAAATAGACTATGTTTTGAAAACTAGCACGTATGTATCCATCTAAAAAAAGGTCTTCGAAGACCCCTACCGCCGCCTCGTTGAGGAGGACGTATTTGTGTCTTTCTTACTCCGACTATCGTTACGACGTGCCGAAAAACGCATCAACGACAACACGACGACGCACCCGATCGACAAAAAAACTTTCATTTTCGCCTCTCGTCTCTTTCTCAACCTCTCTTCAACTCGATCGTTTTGCACATCTCTCACCGCCGCCTCGTACTCTCTCTCCGCAACACCTAAATCAAACGTCTTTTGAATTTTCATCAAACTCGTCCTCTTCGACCCCGCGCTCATGTTCGCCTCATCAGTCACGACGACACTCTCCGCCCCGTGTTTCTCATAAAATTTCACTAACTTCTTCCTATTCCCATCCGCGGTCGCTGTCACTTTAAAAACATTCTCTCTAGCCGCGTGCAACTGCCCATAATACATCAACAGCGAACCGTATTTCAATCCGCGGTGCTTTCTCGATATTGCAATGTTTACGCCGTACCACGAGTCCATGTATTTACACCCTTGCGCGAACCCAATAACGGTGGATTCGACTTGTTTTTTCAGTTTGGACGGGGAGAACTTCTCGGTTAACACTCGATTCTTCTCCGCCGCGGCGATAGCCGAAGACGTCTCCTGTTTTTGCCCATCTCGTCTCTTCCGATTCTTCCTCTTCGGTTCTTCTTTTACCAACAAAATCCAAAGTTGGTCGGATTCTTCGTGCAACGCGCACAAACGGTCAAAAAACTGATCGTCCGTTTCTTCTTCGTCGCGTTCTCTTAATCCTTCACGCGCGAAACGATGTTCCTCGGGAAAACATTCCTCGTGTATCTTCCTGACGTCTCGACTGAATTTCCTGATGGTGGTACCGCTCCCGTCGTTGAATGGATTCAAGACGATGAGAGACAGAAACGGCGATATGTGTTTCGTTAACATCTCTTTTTTTTTCAGAACGTGGGCTTCACGAGTCCGAATGAAGACGTTTTCGTGCGCGAAGGCATCGCGGCGCGCTGTTTTTGTAACGCACGTGACGACGCGTAGATTTGGATTATTTATTAATAATGAGGAAAGCGTTTCGTCTGTTTCATGTGTTTCGAACGTTATGTATCGAGTTCTTCTATTGCATTGGTGAAAAAGATGCGTTTAATACATTTCACTCTCTCTTTCTCGCTCTTTAATACGCAGCCTCGGCGGTGATGACGTCGTCGATTTTCAAAATCATCTTCACCACTTGCGTCGCTAACGATATTTGCTGAATCTTCCCGACCATGGTTTCGAACACGCCTTGTTCTTTCATGTCGCACGTACCCGTTTCTTTGCAATCGATGCCTAAACAAACATTCTTCTCCTTTAACTGTCTCGCTTTAATAGTCGCGACGGTTTCGATGGGAGGTAAACCGGAGTTTTCCGCCAACGCGTTAGGGACAGATTCTAACGCTTCTGAAAACGCGCGCATGGCGTATTGCTCGACGCCTGGGATGGAATCCGCAGCCGCTTCGACCGCGATTCCGCATGCAATTTCCGCGCTTCCACCTCCGTATACGATGTGGTTACTTCTGACTAAATTCCTCGCAACGCAGATCGCGTCGTGCAACGATCTTTTCGTTTCATCCACCATCATTTTGTTTCCTCCTCGGACAAAGATGGTCACCGCTTTACTCGCATCGCAATCTTCAATTAAAACCATGCGCTCTTTAATCGTACCGAACGCAACTTCTCTCACCGAGCCAGCTTTACCTAACTTGTCCGCGGTGAGCTCTTGAAATCGAGGCACGATTCTCCCTCCCGTCGCGATGGCTAACAACTCCAACTCGACGCCGCCGACCCACCGAATGGCTGGTAAATCAGCTTGCATCAATAAATGGTTCGCCTCGTCGTCAAAGCCCCACTGACAAATGACTAAAGTTGCCCCAGAGTCTTTACACTGCTGCACCATATCTGTGAAATATTTCTGTTCTTGCACGCGCAACTCTTCGTACTTCTCTGGAGTGTCGATGTCGATTTTGTGTTTCGTTTTCGGTTTAGGCGGTTCAAACGGACACGTTAAGATGGCAATCTTCGCATCTTTGATGTCCTTACACATTTGCGGATGCGATATGTCTTTATCCAGCACGATCCCGTTCACTAAACACGTGTCTTCCAACTTCCCTCCAACTTTACCTTCCAACTTTATTAAATCTAAATTGACGTCTTTCCTTTCCAAATCAGCTACGCTCATGACAGCTTTGACGCAAATCTCTGCCATTTCTCTCTTGCATCTGTTCACAATTTTCGAACTCAACGTCGTACAACATGTTTGTACCAACGGCTCGATATTTTCACGACTAAACTCGAACTGTTCCGAGATGCGCTCCAACTCTTTAATGGCGACTTTCGAAGCCATCTCGTAGCCTTCCGCGATTCTCAGCGGATGAATCCCGCGGTCTAACAACGTTTCCGCGTGTTCCAAAAGCGCTCCAGCTAAGACAACAACCCCAGTAGTACCATCCCCAATCTCAAAGTCTTGCGAACGCGAGAGTTCGACCAAAAGTTTCCCGATTTGATGTTCGACTTCCATTCGCTCTAAAATCGTCGCGCCGTCGTTGGTGATCGTAATGTCGCCGTCGCCGGATTGCAGAATTTTGTCCATGCCCTGTTCACATCACCGTCGACAGCACGAAGAAGAAGACCACGCGTCAGCCAACCGGTATGTCTTCAAAGAGAGAGAAAGAAAGAAAGAAAGAAAGAAAGGAAAAGAAAAGAAAAGAAAATCGCAAATCTCTTCGCGCGACGACGATCTCTCGAAAAGTCAACATTCCCACCCCCAAGTCAACGATGATGTGCACCACCGCATCAACATCATCGTTGGACGACAATCAAAACGCCACTACTCTTTTACTCCTATTCGATGATGATGATACCTTTGGTCCGAGACTACTTCTCAGCGTTCTCGCCACGCTCTTCGCGGCGGTGATGTTTGCCTTTTGCGCCTCGATGCCTCGAAGTCTCTGCTTGGAGCTTTGTTCCTAATGTGTAGAGAGAGAGAGAGAGAGAGAGAGAGAGAGAGAGATGAACGACACGTCCAAAGTGTGCGCTTTTGTTTTGCGATCGAAAGAGAGACGACTTTTAAAGCGCTTTGGCGTTGAAAAAAAAAAGAAGGCGACGACGAGAGAAAGAAAGGGGCGAAGACGACTTTGACGATGGTGGTTGTAGTAGTGGTAGTCTTCGGGAAGCGAGAGGAGTAGGTACCTTGACGATGAGGAACGGCCGCCCGTACTCGTCGAACGCGAGAGACATGATGAACGATTTTGAGACGAGAAAAGCGACGCAAAAATTGTGACGAAACGAAAAACGAAAAAAAAAAAAATGGCCAAAAAAAAACACAAGTGCGTTTTATACTTTATACTACTACATAATAAGTAAAACGCTCCTCGAAAGAGAACGACACAACACGTAACATCTCTCTACTAGAGGAGCACAAAAGACCACTTTTGGCTACAACGACAGCGCGACGAAAAAAGCCACCACCACATCTACATCTTTTCGTGAAAATTGACTCCTACGCGAAATCATCGGGAACGCCGAAAACTTTGACGCTTCCTTTGGCGTCGGCGAGAGCAAACGCGTCTTGGCCGAACGGTTCTTTGACGTCGGCGCCGGCGTGGCCCCAACAGGCGCACGCGACTGGAACAATTGGTTCTCGACTGGATCGCGGCGATGATGTCGCGTCGCCGTCCCAAGCAGCAACAACCGCACCGGTGGATGTGTTGAAGCACTGGACGCCGCTGCCGGCGTCGCCGGTGGAGACGAGGACGTGTTCGCCATCCGAGGAGACTTCCAAGATGCCGCCGGTTTTTACGAGCGACGGAGCGTTAGAGAACCGAGATGATGATGCAGGTGATGCCATTTGGAATGGAGCTGAGACACCGGCAAATGCTGAGGTGGCTTTGAATTCACCAGAAGCTTCAAATGTTGCCGCGTCGCCGTCGCAAGCGATGGCAAAGATTTCATTTCCCGCGCAAAACTTTGCGTTTACCCATCTCGGTTGCTTCTCAAAGTTTGGCACGTACAAACGCGAGATTTGGCCACCCCCGCCGCGTTCACCCGGGCTCGAGCTCTTCGAGTTTACGCGCAAGTCGAACGCGAAGAGACCGCTCGTCGGTGACGAAGCGAGTAACGTTGAGTGACCACTTTCGCCCCCGCCAAGTGCAACTGAACTCACGTTTCGAGCGCCGGGCGCGTGGAACGTTAACGGCGCAGCGCCGTAGTTAGCACATCTCGCATCCCACACGCGAATAGCGCTCCCTTCACCACCACATACCAAGATATTATCGTTAGTACCACTTGTTGTTGATGTCACCATGCACTCGATGCTTTTGTTCACGCGTAATTGTTCAAAATTTTGCACAACGGTGCCTATTTTCTCTCCCGTCGCCAAGTCGATTTGCGAGATGCCTCCATACTTAGTTGCACAAAACGCAACGCGATCGTTCAAAGCTGTCCCCACGCAAGTTAAACCCTTTTCAGTGCGCATTAATGCAAAGGGCTTTCGACTGTCTGGCGCATAGAGACGAATGACATCGTCCGCAGACGCCGCGAGTAGCGAAGTTTGACCGGCTAACCAGGAAGACGGGTCGAGAAACTGCATCGAGAGGACGCTTCGATGGACGTCGTACGTTTGCGAGATTTTGGAGGTAAATGTCCGGGCGGTGGAGCTCGTCCCCGCTTCCCCATCTCGTCGTTCTTCCTCCAATTGGTTCTCTTCCTCTTCCTTTTCTTCTTTTTCCGAGGATTTTGTCGTCATCGTCGTTGTCACTGGTGCTTCTTCTGCCGCTACATTTTCCTTCCTTTCCTCCGACGCTTTCTTTTCTCCATACAAGATGCCGTTGCCTAACGGAGGAATTGCTTCAAAAATGGTCGCCCCACCAAGCTCTAACGATTTCGACGGATCTCTTCTCAACAATTCTCTTTGCATTTCCGCGGCTTTCGCGTACAACTTTTCCTCCTTCTCGCGAAGCGCGACGAGCGTGTCTCGCAACCGTTTTTGGCGATCTTGACAATCCAAAATTTCCGTTTTTGTCCGGCGAAGCTCGGCGGAGAGCTTTTCGTCCGAGGACGGCGGTTGTTTCCCACGTTCGTTTGCTTTCATGACAGCGTCTGTGTGATTCAGGTGGTACGAATTCGTACGAATATTCCCGACGCCTCCGCCTCCGCCTCCGCCTCCGCCGCTGATAGGCGTTCGTTGATGTTGAAAAATCGGCGTCCTCGGCAACGGTGCTTCCCCTCTCACACCTTTATCGTCGTCACCTTGCATCATTTCGCCTCGAAACGACGCGATGTTGTTCAAAAATGCCTCCGTGTTCATATTTTCGTTCGTGTTCTCGTTTGGCCACGGCACCGCCGTATTCGCCAACGGCGTCGGCGGTATGCCTCTGTGCGCGGTGTAATTAAACCCGGGCGTGTTCATCAACGTACCCATCATCTGCGCTTGTTGCTGCCCAAACTCGACGACACCGCCGTAAAACTTCGCCGTTTCGGTTTGTTTATGCCACGTTAAATTCCTCGCGTTCACTCGCGCTAAAATTTCCTCCGTCGCGTCCACGTTCTCGTACGTTTCCTCCCGAGCCTCCCGCCCGACGCCCTCCTCCTCCTCCTCCTCCTCCTCCTCCTCTTCCGGAGGATCCAAAAAGTCCAACTTCAATCCCTCGTCGTCGTCGTCGTTGTTGTTCTTGTTGTTGTTGTTCTCGTCGTCTGTGCGCATCCCTCCTCCTCTCGTCACGATTGGTGACCGATCGTCGTCCATCCATCGCTTGTGCGTCGACTGCGGCATCCTTTCATCGTCCTCGCGTCGTTGCGCTCGCAACAAAGCGCTTCCTTCCCCTCGGGACACATCATCATCATCATCGGTCTTCTTCTTTTTGCCTGAGAAGTTTGGTGTTTTCTTCGTTTTCTGTTTCTTTTTCTTCTTCGCAGTGGTGACATCATCGTCATCATTCGTCGCCGGGAGCGTCAGCGTCACGTCTTCGAGGTTTTGCATCGACCTGAGCGGCGAGACGACGACACCGCCGTCGTCGTCTCTCCCATCGATCGCTTCCAATCCAATCGAATTCCGTCGTCCGAGATGATGATGGTCGAGACCAGAATGCGACACCTCCTCTTCCAAAGCCTCTTCCGCTTGTTTTCGCGAAGACGATCGCGTGGTGACGCGACTCATGATGCTCTGCCCCTTCTTTTCGCCTTCTCTGTCGTCCGTAGTAAGGGAACGTCGTCGACAAAGCGAACACAGCGCGGTGCGTTTCAACAGTCTCTCTCTCTCAAATCGCGCGCGAATTTTGTAGAGGGGAAAAAGTCGACTGGTTTTTCAAACGGCTGTTTTTGAATTTTTTGTTTAGGGTTTTGTGTCTTTTTGGAAAAGGAAGAAGAGGAGGAGGAGGAGGAGGAGGTAGCGTAATAACGCGTGGCAAACGACAGCAAAAGAAGTATTATTATTATTATTATTATTATTATTATTATTCACTGTTGTTGGCGTCGGTTTCGGGCGGTCCAACGGCTTTCCACAGGGCTACACCGCCATCTTTACCTCTCGCGGCTCGGCACTTATCGTCGGCGTAGACGAATTTGAAGAACGGTTTCGCGGATTCCCATTTGCTGTCGTCGATGTCGAACCCTTTGACGAGAGAGCCGACGCCTACCGAGCACTTGGTGAACGTAAACTCGAGCATTTGCATGTTTTGTTTCCAACTGAAAGGACCATCGAAGAAGAGTTTGACTGGACCGACGTAGACGCCGTTTCGAATGCGTTCGTTTTGGACGTCGAAAGATTGAACAGCTTTGACTGGGAAGTAAAATCCGTCGCCTGTGGCTGTGCCTGTGGTATAAATGAGTTCCCACGCGCCGTTGAGCGTGTCACCGGCGACATCGCACTTACTTTTTTCACATGCTAAGATGGCATCGCTCACATCTTCGGCGTCGACGTTTCTCGTTTCGCACGCTTCGTGCATGACCGAGACGGCGTTATACGGCGCTTTCGGGTCGCCCTCTAGTAACGCGAATTGCATCAATCGTTTCGGGTCGCAGTACCCTAAAATCCCCGGATCTACGTGGTCGAATACAACCTCCCCAGATTCGTCGAGTACCATAGCCCCTCCTCTTTGTGCCAACAGCTGGTCGTCTTCGCACGCTAACTCCTCCCAGTTGTTCAAAATTGCCGTCATGTTCGCTAATCTCACCGTCGCCATTTCAAATGGTCTCAAATATTCCTTCCCTAACGTCGCGTCGTACAGTTTTCTCATTCTCGGCATGTCTGCCTTCGACCCTTCCACTAATACCGGTTTTTTATTCTTCGACCCGACGTACCCGGATAGCACCGCTCGGAGCGTCCCCGGACTCCCTATCCCGGCGCACATCAACAATACTTTCACAACCCCTGGAAGTTTCACCGGAAGCGCATCCCCGAAACCGGGCGAATACCCAAGTTTTCGATATAACGTCGACGTGTTTGTCACGAGTAAGTTCTCTTTCGGAAATCCCGTCAGTTTGCAAAACAGCTCGCCGGACGCGACCGAACCGATGCCGACGGCGACGACGTTCGCGTCCTTTTGTACCTCTTGTAACGCAATTAATTCATCTCCAAGAAATCGTGCCATCTCCCACGAATCGAAATCCGCGAGGTGCGTCATGCACGCCAAAACGGTTCTTCGCGTCTTCCCGTCCTCGGGGTTCGGGAACAGCGAACGAACGTCGTCTAACGTGAGCTCCTTTTTCGTGTCCACGCGTTTCAGCTCGCCCTTGTGCTCCTCGAACACACGACGGACCGTTCGGGCGACGTCACGCACTTTTTTTCGAGGGGCGGGGACAAATGTTTTACTCGTCGACGCGACGGGGGAAGCGAGCGATGCGCGTCGACAACGCGAGGAAACGCGCCTACCCGACGATGCGAGAACCGCGGAACCGCGGAACGAGGAGACGCGGGAATGAGAAGGCGACCGCGCAGACATGTCCAAATGCGTCAAAAGTGTCTCGATTGATTTTGAAGCTCTTTTCTTTGTGTTTTGTTTTTGGGCAAATAAAGTCTTTTTTTGTTGGTACACCTGCATAAAAGCGCATTTTACGGATCGACATCTTTCCTGTTGAAATCGTCGGAATCGATGACGATTGGCGCGTCCGGGCTCGATCCGTCGGACGACGAAGCGTCGACGTCATCGAAATCGTTTTCGACGAAGACGTTTTTCGGCATCTCTTCTAAAGAGATGATATTATTGCTTTTGGGTTTGGGTTTGGAGACGCCGCCGTCGCTTGGTTGCGATGGCGATGGTGTTGCCATTGGTGTTGCTATTGTTGCTGATGCTCTTCGTGTCGCAGCTCCTACGGATTCCGGGTCATTTTCTCCACCTTCGGATTCCGGGTCGTCTTGGACCGGCATCGATTGCTTCTCCATTTCGAGGAGTTTTTGTTTTTGCGCTTCGATTTTCAATTCACGCTGTTTCTCACCGATTCGAGCGACAGTGAAGTTCAATTCTTTATCATATTGCGTGGTCAAAGAATCCGAGAACATGTCTTCACAGACTTCGGCGGAGATGGCAAACGTGTCGCAGCCGATACTACCCAAGTTTGCCACATCCACGGCCGAGCGAACGTTTTTCACCAGCACTTTCGATTCTGAGCCGCACTTGGTGATTGTTTTCATCATCTCCTCCGTGCCTTTAAACCCGTCTCGACCAGCATCGTACATTTTCCCAAAAGTTGGGGCGACGTAACTCGCACCAATTGCAGCCGCCAGCAGAGCCTGGTGTGGCGCGAAGACGCCCGATATTTGCACTCGAGCGCCATCGGTGACCAACGCATTTGCCGCTTTAATCCCATCGTACGTGCACGGAACCGCCACGACAATTCTTTGCGGATCATTCTTCGCTAATACGATCCCATTCTTCCAAATCTCATCGGAGTCCAGCCCCCATGAAGGCACGTGTACTTCGTTTACACCATCGTATTCCAACGCCGCGTCGACTAAACCGAGCAAAGTTTGGAACGAAAAATCCTCGTCGTTTGCCGTCGCTAACTTTTCCGACTTTTCCAACAACTGCACGTTCATCGTCACGCCAAAAAATAAACCCGTGGATAGCCACTTTCGCCATTCGCTCTCGTCCGCGGAATCCAAAAAGAGTTTCACCGACCCTCGCATCGACGCTCTCTTCGGGAGCCAAATATCTTTCAACAATTCGTCTCGTTTCTCGTCGTCGATGGAATCGAACGCGATCGATCCATCCTCGCGTTTTGTCTCAATTTTTTTCTCTTCTTCTTCATCTTCTTCTTCTCGGGCCTCGTTTTCTTCCTCCCTGCTTCGCCTCGCTTCGTCCTCCGTCTCGCTCTTCTCGGCGTTTACGTCGTCGTCGTCGTCGTTCCTCAGGAACTGCTTCACCATATCGTTCGTCAATTTCTTCAACATGATTTCCTTCTCCGCGACTGCCTTCAGCACTTTTTCCAGCTCTTTTTCTTCCACGCCGTCCAATTCTCCCAGGTCGTCGTCGTCGTCGTCGCTCTCCTCGTCGAGCGAATACTCGTCCGGGTCGTCGTGCATCTCGAACGCTCTCGACCGCATCGACGATCCTCTTCTCCTTCCCTTCTTCTTCTTCTTCTTCTTCGATGATGATGATGATGATGATGACGATGGCATTTTCATCATCACGAATGCGCTTTTTCCAAATGTGCCAAAGCACGTTTCATCGTCATCCAAAACCGCCGACTTTAAAACCCTCCTCCGTCGACTCCTCGTCGGAAGAAAAAAGAGACGACGACGACTTCGACGATTCGCTTTTGTCGTCGAAACTACAGCATTTACTTCGAGCGTCGTCGTCGTCGTCGTCGTCGTCGTTCCGGCGCTCATGTGCTTTCTTTCTCTCTCTCTCTCTCTCTCTCTCGAATTGAAGAAGAGAAGAAAGAAAGAGGGACAAAAGAGAGGGAAATAAAAAAAAAAGGTCCCACCACACGAATTTTTACGAGAGAGAAGACA
>MDSZ01097928.1_pt1 | contig 12521 bp, 12 predicted proteins | sample 811201 | NCBI WGS metagenome assembly MDSZ01 (sample SAMN05326647, study PRJNA326480) | marine metagenome | isolation source: seawater | place: Indian Ocean: North | collected 2010
AATTAATTCTTCAGTAAGCTCCATCATGTCTTTGTAATCAGCAAAAGCCTTATATATCTCAACAGACGTGAATTCAGGGTTATGTCGAGTACTTATACCTTCATTTCTAAAAATTCGTCCAAGCTCATATACCTTGTGAAAGCCTCCTACAACTAATCTTTTAAGATGCAATTCAGTTGCGATTCTGAGATACAGAGGTAAATCAAGTGTGTTGTGATGAGTAATAAACGGTCTTGCCTCAGCACCACCAGCCTCAGATTGTAGAACTGGTGTTTCTATTTCCAGGAAATCTCTTTCGTCTAACCATCTGCGAATTGCACTGACCATTAACGCTCTACTCCTAAAAGTCTTTCTGCTATTAGGATTAACAATTAAATCTAAGTAACGTTGTCTATACCTTTTCTCTATATCAGCAAGGCCATGCCATTTGTCAGGCAATGGCTGCAAAGATTTACTTAACATTTCCCAAGAATGAACCTTAACCGACAGTTCTCCTCTATCTGTTCTTTTCACAATTCCTCTCACACCCAACCAATCTCCTGAATCCACTAAATCACTAATTTGTTTAAAAGAATCGGAAGAATTAGAAAATTTTTCTAAAGTAGCTTTTTCAATAAAAAGCTGAATCGAACCAGTTTCATCAGCCAATGTAAAAAAAGCTAATTTCCCCATCACTCGTCTCGAAATAATTCTGCCAGCTATGCAAACTGCAATATCCTTTTCTTGACCATTGGGCAAATCTTGATGATCGAGCTTTAAATTTGCTGCTGAATGAGTTGGTTCATATCGCAAAGCATAAGGGCCATTGCCAATAGCTTTTAATGCCTTTGCTTTTTCTAAACGAGTTTCTCTTAAATCAGACAAAATAAATCTATAAAAATCAGATTAAAATTAGGTTAGTTTCAACTTACTTGATTAAAAGCATCTTTTTTCAAGCAACAACAGTCGGAAATTCTCCAACTCTTTGAGAAGAATAACCAATTCCTCTAACAGTAAGTATGAGTTCGGGATTACGAGGGTCAGGCTCAAGTTTGCCTCTTAATCGAGCAACATAAACATCAACAACTCGCAAATCAGCAGCTCTTCTAGGTGGATAGCCCCATAACTGCTCTAAGATCTCTGCTCTAGGAACCACTTTTCCAGGATCTCGAAAAAGCAATTCAAGTAAACTAAATTCAGTGTAAGTCAATCCAATTCGTTCACCAGCTCGACTAACCTGGCGCCTATTAGTATCAACAACTAAATCTCCTAATTTCATTACTCCTTGACCAACTGGAATCTCCCTAGGCTCAGCTACGGCCGCTCCAGGACCCATTCTTCTCAGAATAGTGGCTATTCTGGCCTCCAATTCCTTTGGACTAAATGGCTTAGATAAATAATCATCTGCTCCAAGATCAAGCCCTGCTACTCGCTCAGAGATAGCCTCTAATGCGCTTAAGAAGATAATTGGAACTAAAGACTCTCCTCGAATACGCCTACAAACTGCAAACCCATCTAATTTGGGCAGCATTACATCAAGTACAACTAAATCTGGAGACTCTTTATGAAAAACATCAAGAGCTTCTTCTCCATCTTTCGCTGAAATGACGTGATATCCAGCAAGTTCAAGGCGAGTAACCAAAACCTTTAAAACGGCTGGGTCATCGTCAACAACAAGAATTGTTGCTTTTGGAGTATATGCAGCCATCAAACTAGGCCCACCAGAGTGCTATTGAACTTGGATGAACCCTATTCATAAATGAAAACATTGCCATTTGGCAAGCAACAATAACCTTCCGACCCAAGCCTAAAGCATTATCAAATTAAATAAATAGATTTTTTTAAAATTCCAATAGTATTCTGCCTAAGTATAAATACTTAATGCGTGTGAAGCCTGAATATTAAACAACCATCAATAATTAAAACGAGGAATTATTCAAGTACATTAAAGATCATCTATAAAGTTGGCAAAAACTATTGTTTAGATATAGATATCAGTTTTTTTTTCGAAAAAAAGATAGAAGGGCACACGAGCAAATCATTGGAGCAAGAATCGCGGTAACAATTGTTTCGGTAATTAAAATTTGAAAAATACTTATATTGAACAAATAAATTCTCTCGTTCTGTAAAAGCAAAGTCTGTTGTAACCAAATTATGAGGCCATTGAAAAAAGAGCCAATAAAAACAAGCAACCCAAGACTAAAACTATTTTCTATCAATGGCCCTTTAAAACCTATACGCCCCCACCAATAACCAAGTAAAACAAAAGAAGGTATCTGAGTCACACTTTGAGCTAGAACGCTGTCTAGAAGCAAGCTGCAACATAAACCACCAAGCATTCCTAAAATCGGACCTTCTTCAATAGCCCAAGGTAGTAACCAGATAATTCCCCAATTTGGCTGAATCCCATAAATAGAAATCCAATTTGGAGATATAAAATATAAGAACGGAACAATTCCTCCTAAACCAAGATAAATATATTTTTTTGCCTGTCTTTTCATTTCCAACTAACCACTTGCACCCAATCAATAGCTTCGGGTGTCGCAAGTAACTGAACAAATGCATAAGGCTCAGGGAGGTTATCTTTATGAACCTTTTGAATTACTCCAACTGTCAAATTCGGAGGCATTAAGGTACTCGCTGGAGAAGTGGTAATGACATCACCCAATTCAACATCTGGACTTTTATCAAAAAACGTAATTTGAGGTCGATTATTACTATTACCTACAAGTACTCCATGAACTTTTGTACGCTCAACCCATACCCCTATCTTGCTACCTGGTGCTGTTAATAATCTAACCCGAGAAGTGGTCATAGTGGTTCTAGTGATTAACCCTAAAAGACCTCCTGGACCTATTACAGCATGACCTACCTTTACACCATGCAAAGAGCCTTTGTTTATATCTAATTGCTGCCAAAAGCCATTTGAGTTTCGGGAAATTACAACAGCAGAAATACGCTTATTATTATCTATTGATTGTAAAGACAGTAATTCTCTTAAACGCTGATTATCTTTTTCTAGTACATCAAGTTTGATTTGTTGCTCTAAATTAATACCATTTAAAATCCATTCTTTTTGAGCATGTCCAGGCCAAAATGGCCTGGATAAGAAAGAATAAATATCTATCAACAATGCTCCCTTGCTTATTCGAAGAATAATTAAAGAAATTACAACTAAAGTCCAAAACCAAAAACCCTTCTTATACCACCACCGAAAAGTTTCATCTCTTCGAAGTAGACTCATTAACTCAATCTCTAATTGCGTTTCTAGCAAACTCTGGAGTATCTACAACTCGCTTAAGACGCTTAAAGTTATCTAAAACTTGACCGCAACCATTAACTACGCAAAGCAAAGGTTCTTCTGCTACATGAGCAAATATTCCTGTCTCATGACTGATTAAATCACTAATACCTCTAACGAGAGCACCTCCACCAGCAAGCATAATTCCTCTATCAACAATATCTGCTGCGAGTTCAGGTGGCGTACGTTCCAAAACTCTTTTTACAGCATCAACTATTTTATTAAGTGGTTCCGACATAGCCTCACGCAAATCTCCTGCATTCAGACTGATAGAGCGCGGTAAACCTGAAAGCAAGTGCAACCCTCTGACATCCATAGTTTGCAAATCAAACTCATTATTAGGAAATGCAGATCCAATTCTGATTTTTATTTCTTCAGCTGTACGTTCTCCGACAACCAAGTTATGAACTTTCTTCAAATAAACTGCTATTGAGTCATTAATTTCATCTCCTGCTACTCGAACAGATTCGCTTAACACTGTTCCCCCTAGGCTTAAAACTGCAACTTCGGTTGTTCCACCACCAATATCAACAATCATTGTTCCTATTGGTTCAGTAACTGGAAGATGAGCACCTATCGCTGCTGCTACAGGTTCATCAATTAAATGAACTTCCCTAGCTCCTGCTAAACCAGCTTCTCTTACTGCTCTTCTTTCGACACTAGTTACACCGCTGGGAATTCCTACAACTAGTCTTGGTGCAATGATGCCTCTGCCCTCATTACACTTAAGGATAAAGCTTTTAAGCATTTGCTCAGCAGCATCAAAGTCTGCAATAACCCCATCCCGCAAGGGTCTTACTGCACGGATATTGCCTGGTGTTCTTCCAAGCATCAGCTTCGCATCATCACCTACCGCTAAAGGCTCACCCTCTTCAAGATCCATTGCAACAACAGAAGGTTCTTCAAGAACAATTCCTTTGCCCTGGACATAAATGACGGTATTAGCAGTACCCAAGTCAATGCCAATATCACGAGAAAGTCTTAGACGTCTTAAAAACACAATTTATAAATTAAATGAATTTGAATCATAATGTTTTTTGAACATATAAGAAATCTATGGACCACCTTTTTTATAGTCCAATCCAGATTTTTGGATTATTTTAGATTTAAACTAAAAAGTAATGGCCGTTAACACAATCAGCCTTATTGGCAGAGCTGGCAGAGACCCAGAAGTTAGGTATTTCGAATCAGGCTCAATAGTTGCAAATCTTGCTATAGCAGTCAATCGACGCAGCAAACAAGAGGAGCCTGATTGGTTTAATTTAGAAATATGGGGGAAACAAGCCCAAGTAGCAGCTGATTATGTCAAAAAAGGTTCTTTAATTGGCATAACTGGTAGTTTCAAGCTAGATCAATGGAAAGACAAAAAAACAGGTGAAGACAGATCAAAACCTGTTGTCAGAGTTGATAGATTAGAACTACTAAGTAGCAAAAAAGATTTTGATGAAGCAGGCTTTCAAAATCCCTCTGCCCAAGTGAAAACTAATGATGAAGAAATACCTTTTTAAACTAATCCCCTAAGAGTTCATTGTTTTACGCCAAGTCTTGATAAATAACCAAAAGAATAAAGATATAACCATCAAGGAGATTAATATTTTGATGAGTTTAGAAAAAGGCTCAAGCCATACTCCAATTTGACTATAACTTTCACCAAGAATAATGCCTGCAACAGTTAAAATTACTATCCATATCAAACTACCTGCAGCAGTCCAGATAGTAAAAGGTACAATAGGCATTAACTCGATTCCAGCAGGAACTGAGATTAAGGTTCTAATACCTGGTATTAATCGGCCCCAAAAAACTAAAGCATTTCCATATTTGTTAAACCATGTGCGACTTTTGTATAGCTCATTAGAAGTAAGACCCATCCACTTGCCATATTTCTTCAACCAACTTTCTAATCGATCTTCATTAACCAAACGGCCTATCCCATACCACGGAAAGGCTCCAAGCAATGTGCCTAAAAGGCCTGCTAGAACAACGGGGGCAAATCCTAATTGCCCTTGTGCCACATAAAACCCTCCTAAGGGCATGATTAATTCAGAAGGAATAGGAGGAATTATGTTCTCTAAAAACATTGCCAAGAATATTGCGCCATAACCAATCCACTGGTTAGCTTCTACTGAAGTAGCAATAAAACTGGGAATAGAAGAAATAAAATCAGCAATATTCATAAAACAATGCCTGTAATTTATTATTTAAATGGATAAATAAATTAATAACGATATTGATCAGATTTGTAAGGGCCATCAATTGGTACATTAATATATTCTGCTTGAATATCAGTTAATTTTGTTAAATTCGCGCCAATTTTATCTAAATGCAATCTCGCAACCATTTCATCTAAATGTTTAGGCAATACATACACTTTATTTTCATAATTAATTCCTCTTGAAAACAATTCAATTTGTGCAAGAACTTGATTCGTAAAAGAATTGCTCATAACAAAACTTGGATGACCAGTTGCGCATCCTAAGTTAACCAATCTACCCTCTGCTAAAAGTATAATTTTATTCCCATTAGGTAAAGTTATATGATCAACTTGAGGCTTAATATTCTCCCATTTATATTGTTTTAATGAGGCTACATCTATTTCATTATCAAAGTGACCTATGTTGGAAACAATTGCTTCATCTTTCATGCGAATTAAGTGTTCATGACGAATAACTTGAAAATTACCTGTTGCAGTTACAAAGATATCTATTTCCTGTACAACATCATCTAATCGAACAACTCTATAGCCTTCCATTGCAGCCTGAAGTGCGCAAATTGGATCGATTTCAGCAACCATTACTGTTGCTCCTAAACCACGTAATGATTGCGCAGAACCTTTACCAACATCTCCATAACCTATTACTAAAGCAACTTTGCCAGCAACCATTACATCTGTTGCTCTTTTAATACCATCAACTAAAGATTCTCGACATCCATAAAGGTTATCAAACTTGCTCTTTGTAACTGAATCATTCACATTTATTGCTGGGAAAGGAAGCTCACCATTCTTTTCCATTTGATATAACCTTGCAACACCAGTTGTTGTTTCTTCTGTAACACCTTGAATAGATTCTTTGATCCTTGAATAGAAGGACTTATCTTGAGATAATTTCTTCTTAATCGAAGCAAATAAAGCAACTTCTTCTTCATTAGATGGATTATCTAAGATAGATATATTTTTTTCTGCTTTACTACCAAGAATCACTAAGCCTGTTGCATCACCTCCATCATCCAAAATCATATTTGGACTAGATGAGTTACTCCATTCAAGAATGCTGTGAGTATAAGACCAGTACTCATCCAATGACTCTCCTTTCTTCGCAAAAACCGGTACGCCCTCTTTAGCTATGGCAGCTGCAGCATGATCTTGTGTAGAAAAAATATTGCATGATGCCCATCGGACTTCTCCCCCAAGTGCTACTAGTGTCTCTATCAATACAGCTGTTTGTATTGTCATATGGAGACTACCTGCAATCCGCGCACCTTTTAAGGGTTTTTCACGTCCATATTTCTCCCTGAGAGCCATTAACCCTGGCATCTCTTTTTCAGCTATTTCAAGCTCTTTTCTGCCATATTCTGCAAGATTAATATCTTTAATCTCGTAATCATTTTCATTATCTAATTTTGAACTAGATACAGAGGCTGTAATCATGGTTAAAAATTAAGAGACAGCTAGGATAATCAAAAAGAAATGGAAGAAAGAAATATCCCCAAATCAATTAAATGGCAATCTAACGAATCAGGCTGGAAACTTGATGATTTGGAGGCCACCATTAATTTTGGCGTTCAATTAAGCAGTATCCTGCACAATACAAGTTTAGTATTACTTGAAGTGCCTTTAGGAGCGGGTAAAACATCCTTGATAAAAGGCATAGGCAAAGGCTTTGAAATCACTGAGCCAATTACAAGTCCAACATTTGCTTTATCCCAACATTACCTAAATAGTAAAAGACCTCTTTTTCATTTAGATCTTTATAGATTAGAAGAGCCTGCCTCAGCAAATGAATTCTTCTTATCCGAAGAAGAAGAAGCAAATCAAATAAATGCACTCATGGTAATCGAATGGCCCTCAAGATTAACTCTCAAACTGAAAGAAGCATGGAATATCAAGCTTGATTATTATTCCGGAGGGAGATTGATTCAAGTTCAATCTCCCTAAATAGATAACAGAAATTTTTCTACTTCTGCAACTGTTGGTTGAGGCTCTATCGCACCTGCACCTGTACAAGTTAATGCACCACATGCTGCTCCAAAACGTACTATTTTTTGATAGCTCAAATGATCCTTACTTTCTGTTTTCTTTGAGCACATTTGGAAAACTAATCCCGCTAAAAACGAATCTCCTGCTCCTGTTGTATCTATAACTTTAGGAGGGACTAATACTTTAGTTAAACCTTTAAAACCATCTAGATACCATTGAATAGGTTGCGCTCCATCCGTAATCACTACATCTGGTTTATGTGAATAAAAATGAGAAATCTCATATGGATCTTCACTATCAAAGAAATATAAGGCCTCCTCTTTAGCAAGTTTAATTAAAGAAGCATTCTTTAAGAAAGACCGAATAAAGACGATAATCTCCTTAGAAGGTAGAGAATCTGGAGATAAAGACTCATCCCAAAATATTGGCCTCCAATTAAGATCTATAGCAACTTTTATACCTTTATATTTTGCATTTTTAATTAAGCGTAAAATAGTTTCTTTAGAGATTTTTGATGCTAAAAGAAGAGTACCAAGTAATAACCAATTAGTATCATCTAGCAAGTCAGAGCAAATACTTTCTAACTCTTTAAAATGTAAATATTGATCTGAAAAACCATTGCCTTTATCTCCAAAAAAACCAGCAAACGACCTTTCGCCTGATAAATCTCTTTTCACAAGGACAATCCTTGTTGGAACTTTATCATTTACTTGCAATCCTGTTATATTAACACCTCTAGATAAAAATAATTCCTTGAATTTCTTACCTGTTGAATCATTTCCAAGACATCCAATAAATTCAACTTTGAGACCCAATTTTGCTAAACCACAAGCTAAATTCGCAGGAGCACCTCCCAAGCAATCTTCAAACGATTGGTCAATATCTATAGTTCCGCCAGGCGGTCCAAGCCGATCCACCAAAGCTTCACCAATACAAATGACCTTAGCTTTATTCATAAAAGAAATGCAATAGTTTATATTTTGTACTTAAATTCAGCAAAAGCCAGCTCAACTTAATTGTCTTTATTCATTAAATATTGTTTTAATGCTGATATCATTTTTTTATTAGCAGCTGGAAAAGGATATTTAGCAAGATCATCGACCCTTACCCATTGAATCTGCGAACTAGCTAAAGGCTTTGGCACTCCAGAAATCAATTCACAAATGTAAACCACGAAATGTAATCTTTTATGAGTATATAAATGATTAAAATCTAGAAGCATTTTCTTAACTTCAACTGTAATACCCAATTCTTCCTTTATTTCTCTAATAATGGTTATCTGCATTAATTCTCCTTTCTCTTGCTTGCCCCCAGGAAATTCCCACATACCTCCCATGCTGCTTTCATTCAACCTTTGAGCTATCAAAACTTCTCCGACTGAATTGAAAATCAAACCTATGCCTATATTAAATTGTGGTATTTCTTTGCTCATTTCTTTTAAAGGAAATGCTAAAGGATTGCCATGATTATATGCACAACAAAATTTTCTTATAGGACACTTATCACATAAAGGTAATTTAGGAATACAAATAGTCGCTCCAAGGTCCATAAGAGCTTGATTAAAACTCCGCGGTGATTTTCCATCCAAAAACAAATTAGTTAAATTCCAAAGCTGGGACTCCTTTTTACTAATAGGCTGATTTCTACAAATTAAGCGAGAAATAATTCTTTTTACATTGCCATCTAATAATGGAGTTGGTAAATCAAATGCTGAAGAAAGAATGCTTCCTGCAGTAGTTCTGCCTATGCCTGGCAAATCAATCCAATAATTTATATCCTTTGGCCATTTGGAGAAATCATGGGATTGATGTTCCCCTATATGACTGACAAGTATCTTCGAAGCTTTATGAATACGTTCAGCACGAGAATAATAACCAAGACCTTGCCACAAAATTAATACTTCACTGAATTGAGCATTAGCCAAATCTTCAAGTTTTGGAAACGCTATCATCCATCTATGCCAATAAGGTAAAACAACACTTAATTGTGTTTGCTGAAGCATCACTTCTGCAACCAAAATAGAATATGCCGATAACATTTCTCCTGGTTGTGGCAAAGATCCTTTTTTATTTAATTTCCATGGAATCCAATGTCGCCCATTTAATTCAAACCAATTCAACAAATTAATTCTTAATTCTTTTACACTATTATTGTCCTTGAAAAATTCTATAGGAAAACTAGTTTGAGCAATTATATCTGGCAATGGAATAATCTCGATGTTTCTTGGAACGTTTACAAATCAAATCCTAGCTCAAACATATCAATATTATTGATACATGGTTTTGGTGCATGCAAAGAACATTGGAGAAATAATAAGAAAATTTTAAGCGAAATTGCTCCATGTTATTCAATAGATTTAATTGGTTTTGGGAACAGCAGCCAACCCAAAGCAAACATTGGCAGAGAAGTAAATGATGACCAAACTTTCTTTTATAGTTTTGATAGCTGGGCTAAACAAATACAAAGTTTTTGTGAGTCTATTATTAAGACTCAAGTAATCTTAATTGGTAATTCTATTGGAGGTGTAATAGCTCTAAAAGCAGCAACACTACTTAAAAAAAGATGCAAGAAAGTTATTCTAATTAATTGCGCAGTAAGGACATTAGACGATAAAAAACTGCATCAGCAGCCTCTTTTATTGCAATCAATAAGACCATTACTAAAATTCACAGTAAAACAACGATGGTTAAGTAAAGCTCTGTTTAACTATGCAGCTAATCCAAGTTTCATCAAAAATGTCTTAAAAAAGGCTTACCCAAGTGGGAAAAACCTGGACTTAGAATTAATTAATATGCTCTATCAAGCAACTCAAAGAGTTGGAGCTTCTGAAGCTTTTTTTGGATTTACAAATATCTTCAACGATTACCTTGCACCAGAGTTGATGGAAGATATGAATATACCAGTAGACTTAATCTGGGGAGATAAAGACCCTTGGGAATCTATAAAAGAAGCACAAGATTGGTTCAATACTATAAGTTGTATTTGCTCGTTAAATATAATAAAAGGAGCTGGTCACTGTCCTCATGACGAAGACCCAGAAAATGTGAATAAGATTTTAACCAAACTAATTCAACAAGCCAAATAAGCAGAGATCAAATCAGAGTGCTTGCGTAATCCTTTTAAACCATCCCTTTGAAGATTCCTTACTCGATCACGGCTAATTCCTAGAATTCTCCCAATTCCAGTAAGAGTCATAGGGTCATCCCCTTCTACACCAAATCTCATTCTCAAAACTCTCTGTTGTAACTCAGGTAATTTATACAAAAGATCTTCCAAATCATTTTTCATACAATTAAGTTCAAGTTTTTGATGAGGCAAGTCATCATCTAGAGAGACCAAATCCAATAAAACACTATCTTCATCATTACCAATTTTTGTATCAAGACTTATGGGTTGACCTGCCCTAACCATTAAATCTTTAACTTCCTCAACAGAAATATCTACATATTCTGCCAGTTCATTCAAATTGGGTGTTCTTGACAAACTTTGGCTTAACTCTCTCTGACCTTTTTTTAACTTATTAAGCATTTCATTAATATGAATAGGAAGCCTAATTGTTCTACTTTTTTCAGCAATAGCTCTTGTAATTCCCTGTCTTATCCACCAATACGCATAAGTTGAGAATTTATAACCTCTTGCAGGATCAAATTTCTCTACACCTCTAACCAAACCGATAGTTCCCTCTTGAATTAAATCAAGAAGTTCCATATTTCTCTTAGTATATTTTTTCGCAACACTAACTACTAAACGTAAATTTGCTGAAACCATTCTTTCTTTTGCTCGATTTCCTCTTTTGAATTTCTTTTTCACTTCAGCTAGAGACAACTCTGCATGATCAGCTATTTCTTCCAAAGATGGCTTACCTCCAGTTGATGTTTCCAGTTCACGTTGAATCCTTTCAAGAATTACAAGCTCCTGAACTTGACGCCCTAGAGTAATTTCTTGTTCATGCGATAGCAAAGGCACTCGCCCAATATCTCGCAAATACGAACGAACCAAATCTGTATCTAAATAGGCCTTTTGATTATTAGCAAACTGATCTTGCGGAGACAAAGCAACTTGCGAAGCAGCAGACATTGGAAATCTGTTGAGTTTTGTAAAGAATATCATTAAGAAGTGTAAAGTAGCCCGATTCTCCCTTAATTATTGAAAATTAAGTATAAGTACCTAGGAACTACTCATTACAAAGAGCCCGCATTATTTAAAAGCCAAGTGGCGGTTCTCAGATAAATAAAAACTCCCGCAACATCAGTTGCAGTGGTGATAAATGGGGCAGACATTAAAGCAGGATCTAAGCCCATGCGATCAAACAAGAGTGGCAATGCAGCCCCAGCAGTAGCAGCCAAAGTGGTTATCGCCATAAGACTAATTCCGACTGCCGCACCAACCAACCACCCTTGGCCTTGCCACCAGGCAAAAGGCACGACAAGAATCAACATCAATAAACCTAATAAAGCTCCTGCGATGGATTCCCTTCCAATCGTTTTCAAAGGTCCAATATTCTGAATTTTCTGTGTACTTAACCCTCTAATGACAACAGTAGAACTTTGCGCACCAACATTGCCTCCAGTACCTATCAAGAGAGGAATAAAAGCAGCCAATAAAACAACTTGCCTTAAAACATCATCATTCATTGTGATTACTTTAGTAGTAAAGCTATTAGCAATTACTAAGACAGCCAACCAAACCACTCTTCTTCTAGCTACAGCAAATAATCCACTTTGAAAATAATCATCTTCATCGCCTGCTTGTACAGCACCTGCTGCATAAATATCCCTAGTCGCCTCTTGTTCAATAACATCAATAACATCATCAACAGTAACTATTCCAACTAAACGTTTTTCTCTATCAACTACAGGTAATGCTAAGAAATCATATCTCTGTATTGCTCTTGCCACTTCTTCTTGATCTGTATCAGTCGACACATTCACCACTTCTCTCGTCATAACATCTCCAATTGAATCTTTTGGATCTGCGACAACCAAATCTCTTAAAGAAAGAATCCCTGTCAAATGCCTCTCTCTGTCAGTGACGTAAAGGCTATAA
>MDSZ01038688.1_pt1 | contig 12520 bp, 10 predicted proteins | sample 811201 | NCBI WGS metagenome assembly MDSZ01 (sample SAMN05326647, study PRJNA326480) | marine metagenome | isolation source: seawater | place: Indian Ocean: North | collected 2010
AGCAGAAATTTTAACTCCTAAAAAATACATAGGTGGTATAATGAACTTATGTCAGAAAAAAAGGGGAGTATATATTAATACAAATTATTTATCTCCGGATAAGGCTCAATTACATTATGAACTTCCCTTAGGAGAAATCATCTTTGATTTTTATGATAGATTAAAATCAATATCTAGCGGTTATGCCTCCTTTGATTATGATTTTAAGGAATTTTCAAATGCAAAACTTCAAAAACTTGATATATTAATACATGGAGAGCCAGTTGATGCATTATCTCTAATATGCCACTCGGATGATGCTTACCATAGAGGGGTTGCACTCTGTAGTAAATTAAAAGAACTAATTCCTAGACAAATGTTTGAGGTGGCAATTCAAGCGGCTCTTAATAATCGAATTATTGCTAGGACTACAGTACGAGCTCTTAAAAAAAATGTTACAGCCAAATGTTATGGAGGAGATATTACTAGAAAACGTAAACTGTGGGAAAAACAAAAAAAAGGTAAAAAGAGGATGAAAATGATTGGTAAAGTTGAAGTGCCTCAAGAAGCCCTACTAGCTGTTTTACAGGTAGATAACGATTGATTTTAAATTTTATTATTTATCTAAGGTATACACGTTCACCTTTATATAGTTTTCTTTTCACATTACCTCTTTTTATTATCTATGAGATTGGCCTTCTACTTAGTACTTCTGAAGATCTTTCTTATCTAAGAAATGGGGCTGATGCATTGATGCGTACAATGCTATCGGTATTTGGAATTACTGGGTTATTTTGGATTGGTGGTATTTTTTTAGTAGGATTTTTGACCATATATTTTCTTCAAAAGTATTCATGGGATGAATATGAGATAAAAAGTAGATATTTTTTATCCATGGTTCTTGAAAGCACGATATGGTCATATTTATTATTTATCTTTATGTCAAATATGCATATCTTATTAATGGTGACAAGCGGCCATAGGGTTATTCAAAATGTTACATTAGCAATAGGTGCAGGTATTTATGAAGAAATGCTTTTTAGAGTAGTATTGATTTTTTTATTTAATTATATCTTTGCGTTAGTTTTTAAGTGGAACAACTATTTAAAACTAGGGATATCAATTGTCTTTGCATCTGTGTTTTTTTCATTGTTTCATTTTATTGGAGAATTTAGCGATTATTTTTCTTTTAATATTTTCATGATACGTTTTCTTGCAGGTATTGCATTAGGCATTCTTTATTATTTTCGAGGATTTGGAATTACTGCTTGGACACATTCTCTTTACGATTTAATTGTTCTGACTCGCATAACAACACAATAGAATTAAATAATTTTATTAAGTTCGTATTTATATTTTAAAGTAATATAGCTTCTTATTACAATGACCGCTGTAAGTTGGAACTTTAAAATAATTATAAAATTTTATTTTTAATATGATTTATTTAAAAAGGAGATATCATTGTATCCAGTAATTATTGATTTTGGTATAATAAATATACTTGGTTTTGAATTTCAATTAGCTATTTATTCCTTTGGCCTAATGCTAGTAATTGCTTTTTATTCATGTTTCTTCTTTCTTAACTACGAGCTAAAATTTTTAGGGTATGAAGAAAAGCTGGCTTCTGATATAATTTTTTGGGCAGCGTTGGGCGGAATATTAGGAGCTAAAATTTATTATTTACTTGAAAATATTGAAAGAGTAATTAATTCATATGATCCGTTTGGAATGATATTTAGTGGCGCAGGTTTGGTCTTCCTAGGAGGTCTTTTAGGTTCTGTAATTTCCGTATCTTGGGTTCTAAAAAAAAATAAAGTTCCTTGGTTGGACTTTGCAAATATTATAGGCCCATTAATTTTTTTGGGTTATGCTATTGGAAGGATAGGTTGTTTTTTAGTTGGAGATGATTATGGTATCCCCTCTAATCTACCATGGGCTATGTCTTTTCCGGAAGGTATTCCACCAACAACAACAAATGTTTTTTCTGATTTATATCCTTGGATAGATATTTCAGGCTATGAAGAAGGGTTAATAAAAGTGCATCCAACTCAAATATATGAGGCAATAATTTGTTTTACATTATTTTTTATGATGTGGAGATACAGAAAATATCCAATGATTAAAGATTCATTATTTTTTCTGTATCTGTTTTTAGCCGGTATTGAAAGATTTTTCATTGAATTTTTAAGAACAAATCAAAAATATGTATTTGAAATATTATCTGGAGCTCAAGTGATATCATTGGGAATGATATTAATTGGGTTATACTTTATAGTAAATCCAATAACCGAGACTACTCCTGAATCAGCTTAAATTCATTTTTGTCATACTTATTTTCTCTTTTGGTATATCCAAAAACAATTTACATATTGTTGAATACATACAGATTCCTGAAGAGCTAAAAGCGTTAAGATTAAATCCAGATAAATTAAATTGGTCATTAAGAAATAGTTTCCTTTTATTAGATAGTTACAAATCCGAATTACTTATGTTAAATAATTCGGGTGAAGTCAAATTTTCAAGTGGGTTTGGTAGGCGATATAACAGATATGGAGAATTAATATGGGCTGGAATTTCTCCAATTGGTATTCAGGTGGTAGATAGGTTAGAAAATGCAATAATTATTTTGGATCTTAATCTTAATTTTATGCATAAAATTTTAATTAACCATAATTTATACCCTGAAATGGCACAGATTGATCCATGGGGTAAGTTGTTCATTTATTCAAATACACATAATGGTATTTTTATTTTTGAAGATAATTATATTTCGAAGAAACCATTTATTGATTTCTCAAAAGAGTTTTATTCGAATTATTGTATAAAAGATTTTGCTATTAGCAGTGATGGCCATATTGGGATTTTAGGCTGTGATGGGAAATTCAATGAATTCAGTCAAAACGGTTTGAACAAAGGATCTATACCCACTGATATAAGAAATCCTTTATTTTTGATTTCTATAAGAGATGACTGGTTTGTATTTAATTCTGATGGAAAGTGCTTCTTAATTTCTAGTTTAGAAAGAATATCATTGCCAAAAATAAGCACACCAATATTAGATATTGCTACAATAAATCAATCAATCGCTATTTTGACTAAAGAGCAAATACTTGTTCTAAATGTCAGATAATTATTCAAAGCTATTAGCGCTAGTTTTAATTTTTCCTATTTTTATTAATTCTATGACTAATTCAGTCAAAGATTCTATTATCTATGATCCAGATTCTAAACATTTGAAATTGCGCAATAATCTCATTATTGAATCCACTTTGAAAATTACTTTAAATGATTCATTAATATATCCAGAAGATATATATCCAATAGAAGGTGAAATTATTTTAAATGGTGTTCCTCGAAATAGTATTCTCGTTGTAGAGTATGAATGCCTTGAGGAAAATATACCGTATGTAGTAGGACCAAAGTGGAAAAATTTTCCTAGCTTAGATTCATTAACTATTTCGAGTAAAAGCAAGATTCATTTTGAGAAAAATTCCTTTATCGATACCAATCAAACAATAATTTCATCAGGAAATTTTTTCAGGAGTTTAACTCTTTCTCCATATGGAAGCTCTGATTTTCAAGGTGGTGTTCAAATGGCATTGAATGGAAGGATACTCAAAAACATAGACATCAGTGGAGTCTTAACAGATCAAAATTTACCAATGCAAGAAGATGGAAGTACTCATGATTTAAAAGATTTTGATAATGTTTATCTTAGAGTTCAGCATCCTAATATCCAAGTAGATGCAGGAGATATAGATTATATACATTCTGATAAATTCAATACTATTAATAGAAAACTAGAAGGTTTAAAAAATAAATTTCAATTTAAAAGATGGTCGGGTTCATCAGTTTATGCAAACTCTAAAGGACAATTTCATTTCATTCAAATCAAAGGAAGAGATGGTGATCAAGGTCCTTATCAATTAGTTGGTAAAGATGGTAGTCGAGATATTGTAATACTTTCTGGAACAGAGAAAGTATGGGTAAATGGAGAAAAAGTTAAGCGTGGTCAAAATTATGATTACACCATAGATTATTCTTTATCAGAAATATATTTTACTTCTAAAAAATTAATAGATTTTGACACGGATATTTTCATAGAATATCAATATTCTGATTTTGAATATCAAAAAGGGCTTAGAGGAATCACCTTAAGAAATAACATTGGTAACTCAAGTTATTTATCTTTTGCATTTTTTGATGAATTTGATCAGTTAAATCAAATTGATCTAGAGAGTGATAAATTTAATGCATTTGCTAATAATGATGGCTCAGAAGTAATTGTAAGTACTGCTTTACCTGATTCATCTGGAGATTATATTTTTTTTGATTCTATCTATGTTTACGATCCATTAAAAACCTTTATTGATTTTCCTAGATTTCAAATCAGATTTGTATTAGATCCTAATGGTAATTATGAAAGAGAAGTTAGTGAAGATAGTAAAATGTTTTATAAGAATATTGGTGGAAAAGATAAAACTCAAATTACAGAATTGTATAGTCCTTATAGAACTATCACATCACCCAAATCGCAACAGTTTGGAAAAGCACAATTTAATTTAAACATAAATGAACATTTAAGGATTGAAGGTCAACTATCTGGGTCTAGAATGAATAAAAATACTATAGGAAATTCTAATCCTATGAAAGCATTATCACATTTTGTTAATATCCATCTAGATACCATTGGAGCAGATCTGTTTAAAGTAAGTCTCACTTATAAAAATCAAAAGCGTGGAAGGGAGTATCTACCTTTAGGAAGAGAAAACGAAATAATGCAAACAAGATTATGGAACTTGGATGAGCTTTTATTAAAAAATAGTGATGAGCATTATCTTCAAACACAATTTATAATAAACAAATTAGGTATATCTAATCTGGAATATGGAGGATTGGCATATGAAAATAATTCCTTAAAAAGATTTAGGTTCTCTCAAAGTCTAATACATAAAAACTATAATAAATCATTTATAGATTTTACATATGTGGATAATGATAAGGAAAATTTTCATAGGGCATTAGTTAGTATTGAGAGGAATGGTTCTCAAATATCTCCAAATATCTCTTTTAGCTCAGAACAACAAAATTTTGATCACAGATATCAAAAAACTGGAATTGGTATAAAATTCATATCCAATGATTCATATATCGGTTCAGGTTTAGAACAGCGAATAGATGAAGAGTTTGAAATTGAAAATAATTGGTCAGCTATTTCAAAGGATTTAATTGCATACACAAATATCAGTAGTAATTCAGAAAAGGGATGGAAAAAAAATATTTCTTTTAAGCAAAGGATAAAAAGAAGTGATTTAAATCAAAATTTTAATTATTCCTTATTAGACCTTTCGTTAGCTTGGAAGAATCGTAAAAGTCCTTTCTCTTGCTTTGTTGATCTTAAAAAAGAAGAAACTTTAATGCAAAATCGGACTGTTGTTTATGAATATATTGGTCCTGGACTAGGTAATTATCGCTATGATTCTGATTTAAATACATACATCTATGACCTTAATGGGGACTATGTTTCATATACAATAAACATTGGGCAACGTAATCCTAAAACTATTTTTTTAGGTTCCCAAAGGTTTGCATTTGAATTTTCAAAGAATAATATTTTTCCTTCAATGATTTTTAAGTCACAAACAAATCAAGAGTTTATGGGTAAAAATTTTGATATATCTAAAATTGGAGAGACAAATATTCTTGACAAGGATATCTCTAAATCTCTCTTTTTTTCACGAAACGAAATTGTTCTATCAAATAGTAAGTTTTCCATGATATGGTTCCAATATAAAAAAAATCTTGAAGGGCATGATCCAAGAGGAAACAATGTTAAAATTGACAAAGAAATGGGAGTTGAAAATGTTATAAAGATTTCAGAAAATTCATCATTTAGAAATAAAATTAATATTCATGAATATTTTATTGATTCAAAGGTGTATCCATTGCGTAAAAGAGATTTTTTTGGTTTTTGGAATGATTTTATATTGCAAAGAAAATTGGAACATAAAATTGATCTTGAATTAGGATTTATTTCTGGGATGGATAAAGGAGTTGTTCATGGAAAAACATTTAATGCGCAAGGAATAGGTCTTAAGGGAAATATTGTTTTTTACTTTAGACAAAATGGAAGACTACATACTGAAGTTACGTTTGTAAACATTGGTGAAGAAAACAATTTCGGCATTTTGCCTCCAGAGGCTTTGAAAGGATATGCTTATGGGAAAAGTTTAAGAACAAATTCAAGATTGCAATATCTACTGAATCATTCTTTATCATTTAATTTGAATCTTAATACAATTAACGATGCAAGGTATAAAAATATGATTACACTACAAGGAGAGGTGCGTGCATATTTTTAGATTGATTTTTTTATTTTTTGTACCTTTGATTTCTCAAAATAATGATATAAAAGTTCAAACACTTGACTCTGCCAAAATACAATTATACCTTGATTCATTATTGGACAAACAAAGCTCCATCACCTCAGAATATCATTTAAAATCATATGATATTATTAATCATAACTCTAGCTACAAGATAATGGATTTAGGTAAAGTTGCGGACTCACTAATCCTTATTTGCGACAATCATTTTAATGATCAGATGATTAAATATATATTAAAACCTTTTAAAAATATTTTTATAGGAAAGCAATATTCTTTATCAAGTCGAGATTTATTGGCAAAATATTACTTCATTAATAAGATGCCATCTTTCCAGTATAGATTGTTTGGTGAACAAAAATTAGCAGCATTAATATTTTTAATGCCAGATTTTAATAGTTACCTTACAGGATCCTTTGGTTTAAGTAAAACTAATAATCAGTTTGATTTAATAGGTGAGATGGATTTAGATATTGAAAACTTTTCTGGTAATGCTGAACAGCTAAAAATCTTTTGGGAAAAAAATAAAAATACATCACAAAAAATTAAATTAAAAACTTTTTATCCGCATATTTTCGGTTCTGAAATTGGTACTCTTTTTGAATATGAATTTGAAAATTTTAATGCTTTTTTTACGAGAAGTGAAAAAAAGATAATGTTGCATACTTTCCTGCCGATTTTAAATAATTTTAAAGTTGGATATTTGAGAGGTAAAATTTTTTCAACAAAATCTGGGCAAGAATCTGGATATAAAAATGGTGATTTTCTTGCTATTTCTCTTCATTCAGAGTTCGATCAAAGAAATGATAGGTTGTTTCCATCATTAGGTAAATATTTTAAATTTTTGGTAGATGGAGGATTAGATGAAAAAACAATGTATCTAAAAACAAACTTTGAATATCAATTATTTTCGCATATTTTTCGAAACACTTACACGAAAATTCAAACTTCATCCTATACCATTAACTATTTAGAAGAACCTATCCCAAAGTCTAGATATTTTAAATTAGGAGGTTCTTCATCTTTAAGAGGTTTTAATGAGCAATCGATCTTAAAACCTCAATTTCACATCATCACCTTTGAGATAATTCAACAACAAAAGAGAACATTCCAAGTAAAATCATTTATAGATTTGGGTTCAGATAAATTTACCAATTTTAAAGAATACTTGTACGGTTATGGGTTTGGTATAAAACATGCTAATGACAAAATTATTTATAGTATCAATTATTCTTTGAGTTCACGCAAATGGGAAAGTGGGAAAATTCATTTTAAGTGGTCTGCAAGGTTATAAACATATCTAAAAACTATCGATTATGTACATTTTTAAAAACCAAAATATCATTTTTTTATTTTTGATTTTTACTAATTTTGGATGCGAAAGTAAAAGAGATGCTATTGGTGCTGATAATGAGATAAGAGTAATTTGCTCTGATATTGATAAAGCCGATGTTGAAAGCTTTCTTAAATTGATTTTTAATGATAGCTTATATACTCCAGAACCTGAACCTTTTTATGTTTTAAAATTTTCGAGCCCTGAAACATATTCTAAATTAAAAAAACAAACAAATGTTGTTATTGCTGCTATTGACCGTGGTCCAACAAACTCTGGTTTGAAGCTAATAAAAAATATATTACCAGTCGAGCAGATAAAAGCTATGGAATCAAATGATCCTATTATTCTTGCAAAAAATGTTCATGCAAATAATCAATTGTTTATGGTTATAAACGCAAACTCTAATAAACATCTAATAGGATTTGCTGATAAAAAAAGGAATTATATAAAAAGAAACTTCAATGAACAATTTATAACTCGACAAAGTAGATTTTTATTTAGTCAAAATAATATTAATAATTTAAGAGACTCTTTATTGCTTGAATTTGGTTGGACTCTAGATTTACCATGGGGGTGGGACATTGTTAAAAAGGTTCCAGATTCTAATTTTGTTTGGCTTGGTAAGGAGATGCCTTATCAATGGATTGGAATTGGATGGAGTGAGGGTAATATAGTTGATAGCGAATTGGCTGTTGGGGAATATCTTTGGGAGTGGCCTAAAAATAATTATAAGACAGTTCAATTTAGTGACTATAAATTCGATTTGAAAAAAGCTGAAAACAATAATTTTCCAGCTTGGAGGGCTTCAGGGGTTTGGGAAACGTCCGATCTTATAGAATCGAAAGGAGGACCATTTCGATCTTATGTTTTTTATGATAATAAAAAAGATTTAACTTATCACTTAAATTATTTAATCTTCTATCCAGGGAATACTAAATCAATTTTTTTGAGACAAGCAGATATGATAATTAAAACATTTAGAACTTATTAGAAATGAAAATATTAGTTACTGGATCTTATGGCCAACTAGGTAGTTCTCTTTTTAATTATTTAAGTTCAAATATGGAGATTTTTTGGACTGGAAAAAATATTCCCTATGAGAGAAATGCTTTCCATCTTGATATATGTGATAGAATTAGCTTGAAAGAATTAATTAGTTTATATGATCCAGATATTCTAATAAATCTAGCAGCGCTAACCAATGTTGATTTTTGTGAAAAAAATCCACACTTAGCAATGGAAATTAATACTAATGGTGTAAGAAATATTTGTGATGCTTTTAAAGGAAAGATTATTCAAATATCAACAGATTACGTATTTGATGGTAAAAATGGTCCTTACATTGAAGAAGATGCAGTTTCTCCCTTATCCATTTATGGTAAAACAAAACTAGAGGCAGAAAAAATTGTTATGTCTCACAATTCTGATAATCTTATCATAAGGGGAAATGTCTTGTACGATAACTTCGTAAGTAGTAAAAGTAGTTTTCTTAATTGGGTAGTACAATCTTTAAAAGAAAAAACCTCAATTAAAGTTGTTGATGACCAGATAAATAATCCTACTTGGACTCAATCAATGGCTAAAGTTATCAGTCTCTGCATTGATAACAATATCTATGGAATATATCATTGGGGAGATGCTGATTTTTTGAGCAGATATAAATTTGCTAAAATGATTGCTGAACATTATAATTTAGAGGCAAAACTAATTTATCCAATATCAACTAAAAATTTGGCACAGATTGCTCCTAGACCTTTAAAGTCTGGTCTATTATCAGATAAACTGGTGCAAGAATTAAAGATTCAACAACCATCCATCAATGAATGTTTAAATAAAATATTACCAAAATAATATGAAAACTTTAATTGTAACACCAACATACAATGAAAAAAAGAATATTAAATCTTTTATTAAAACAGTTTTTAAGTATAACCCTGAGGCTCATTTATTGATAATTGATGATAATTCTCCTGACAAAACTAGTTTAGAGGTGAAAGATCTTCAAAAAATATTCCCTAACCTTTTTTTGAAAAATAGGCCTCATAAGCAAGGTTTAGGTACAGCTTATATTGATGGATTCTCATGGGCTATAAAAAGAAATTATCATTTTATAGTACAGATGGATGCGGATTTATCTCATGACCCAAAAGATGTTACCAAACTTGTGAATCATCTAAAGAATTATGATTTGGTAATTGGAAGCAGGTATATTAATGGAGTAAGTGTCGTTAATTGGCCAATAAGAAGGCTGATGCTTAGCTATGGTGCAAATTTATATTCAAGATTAATCACTGGGATGCCAATAATTGATGGAACAGGTGGTTTTAAAGCATGGAAAATTTCTTTATTACAAAAGATCTCGCTATCCGAAATCCAATCTCAAGGTTATTCTTTTCAAATTGAAATGAACTTTCGTTCTTGGAGGTTAGGAGCTAAAATAAAAGAAGAATCAATTATTTTTTTTGATAGAACGGTGGGAGAATCGAAAATGTCTAAAAATATTGTTTTTGAAGCAATTTTTATGGTCTGGAGGCTTCGTTTATGGAAAATTTTTGGAAGGGTATAAACTTATAATGGATATTTCAGTATGCATTGTAAACTTAAATTCAATAATACAACTTGAGAAATGTCTAAACACCTTAAAGGCTGGAATTTGGCCATTGTCTTATGAAGTGATAGTTGTTGATAATTTTTCAAAAGATGGATCACAAAATTTTATTAGAAAAAATTTTAGCAAAGTTCGCTTAATTACAAATCTTCGAAATCAGGGATATACATCAGAAATTAATAAAGCCATGAAAATTGGAGTTGGTAGATATAAATTAATTTTGAACCCTGATTCGAGATTAATGCCTAAGTCTATAGTAACGTTAGTTTCTTTTTTGAAAAAAACTGATGGAGCAGGTATTGTAGGACCATTAGTTTTGAATGAAGACGGCTCTTTTCAATGGTCTTGCAGAAGAGGGGTTGCTCGACCTTTTGCTGTTTTTAGTTACTTTTTAGGAATTGCAAAGCTTTTTCCTAAGAATCAGGTTTTTACAGGGTATCATCTAAATCATTTAAATATAAAAGATATTAATGAAGTCTCTGGTGTATCAGGATCATGTATGCTAATCGATCAGAATTTAATTGATGCAATTGGCTTTTTTGATGAAAAGTACTTTGCATATCAAGAAGATTCTGATTATTGCCTTAGAGCAATAAATAATGGTTGGAAAGTTTATTATAACCCCGAGGCAGTAGTAATTCATAAAGGAGGTTATGGAGGATCACATTCATTACCTTTTAAATCAACTTTTGAATGGCATAGGTCATATATGATTTATTATTTTAAGCACTTTAGTAAAGACTATGGAATTATTTTTAATATTTTATACTCAGCTATTATGATAGGTAAGTTAATTTTTTCTGAAATATTTCTTTTGGTTCGTAGATAAATGGCTCAAGGTTTTTATCTTGATCATGCTCTGTTGCTAATATTAGCTAGTTCGTTATTATCTATTCTACTTAGCTGGCTTAGTATCAAGATTGCTCCAGAAATTGGATTGATGGATTTCCCTGGGAGTGCAGACCATAAAGGTCATTCGAATCCAATTCCATTAACAGGTGGAATTGTTTTAATTGATTTGTTGATAATAATGGTTCTGCTAACTGGACTATGGAAAGACTCTAAAATCTGGGGAGTATTAATATCTGGAATTACAATTTCAATCTTTGGTTTATTAGATGATTTTCTAAACCTGTCTCCACTAAAGAAGTTCACTGGGCAAATACTAGCATCTATCCTCTTAATTTACTTTGGAATTCAAGTTAATTTTTTTAGTTCACCTGAATTTTTTTATCATACAAAGTCAGATTTAGATCTTTGGCTTAATATTTTTTTTACAGTTTTTTGGATTACAACTTTGACAAATGCCTTCAATTTTATTGATAGTATTGATGGTCTGGCTGTTGGGCTAAGTGGATTATCTATTGTGTTCTTTCTATTTATTTCAATTATCTCTGGTCAGGTTGTTATTTTAAATTTTTGTTCAATTTTATTAGGTGCTTGTATTGGCCTTTATTTTTTCAATGCTCATCCTGCAAGATTATTTTTAGGAGATTCAGGAGCACAATCACTTGGGTTTCTTCTTGGTTCTATTGCTATAATTTTTGACCCTAATACCGGCAATCAGTCTTCAACTTGGTTTGTTCCTATATTATTTTTCTATGTTCCCCTATTTGATCTTATATTAGTTATTGTATCAAGAATAAGAAGGAATAAAAATATATATCAAGCTTCGCGTGATCATACTTTTCATCGACTTGAACAAATGGGATTTCCTATACAGCATGCAGTGTTAATAATGCATGGAGTGTCATTAGCTATGAGCATGATAGGGTATTTATGTTTAAATTTGGATCTAATTTATGCCAATCTTATTTTCGTTCTTACATTGCTTTTTGGGTTATTTTCATTAATAAGGATGGATAAAAATTATTTTTAATTGTAATGTCATATTTTTATTTAGATTTTGAAAAATCGTTAAAACCTCTTGATGAAATTATTCAATCCCTAGAATCCAGAGGCAGTAATCTTTCTAAAGAGGAAATACATTCTCTTGCTGCTAGGAAATTAGAAAGAAAGACCCTTTTGGAAAATATTTACTCCAATTTGACTCGTTGGCAACGTGTTCAACTTGCTCGTCATCCTAAACGACCGTATTCACTAGATTATATAAATTATTTTTCTAGTGACTTTATAGAACTTCATGGTGATCGATATTTTGGTGATGATCCTGCGGTTGTATCTGGTGTTGGGTCTTTTGGTGATTATAAA
>MDSZ01264251.1_pt1 | contig 12519 bp, 16 predicted proteins | sample 811201 | NCBI WGS metagenome assembly MDSZ01 (sample SAMN05326647, study PRJNA326480) | marine metagenome | isolation source: seawater | place: Indian Ocean: North | collected 2010
AGGATCAGCATATGAGACGCCTCATATCTTTGCGGGAATTTAGCGAAGGAGTTTCTTTAACAGTAATCAGAGGTAACGGATCATCGTTCACTGCCGATACTGAGGACGCCCTTGAGTTACTGTCCGAGGGCGTTGGACCGAAGCCACTGGTCGAGTGTCTTCAAGCCATCAAAGCCCGTCATTCACGCAAGCCCAAGGTACGTACCCGAGCTTTCAAGTCGTACTTCTTCGAAAGAGGAGAGACCAATGAGTAAACGCTTCAGATATTACATCACCGTTGACGAGGACACCGACAACTACATTGGTGAGATTGCAGACAGGCAAGAGCTAGAACAGCACCACGTTGCCAGTCTGTTAATCAAGTACGCAGCTAGAGGTTACGTGGCATCGAGACCTTTAACTGTTGAGCATATCGATGCACCAACTCAACTGTTACTAGAGGAGAACGTAAATGCCTGATGTTGATGTGGCATTGCGACATCAAATCAAGATAGCTACGCGCACCCTGCATCTTAATGATGCGGGTGCCGTGGTTCTTGGTGGAATGTCCAAGCAAGAAGCATATGATCTATTACGTGACAATGGATACACGCACGCCAAACTTGTGAGGATGCAGGGTGGTGCCTGCTCTCAAATGATTGTACCTAGAGAGGAGTGACCGAAGATGGAGACAGTAGAACTAATGGATGTCTATGCGATGGACTACGGTATTCGCCGGCTCGTAGCACGCATGACGCATGAAGAACTTAACCCTCTGTGTAACAAACGATATAAATCGTTTAACTTTAGTCTGCTGACCCCGCATCTTAATGATACGGGAACCGTTGAAACCATGCGTGAGAATATACTAGCACACCACAAACGCATCACTGATTGGCAATCTTACAAGCATCATCTTGAATGTCTTGAGGATATGCTGGTCGAGTACGAGGACACAACTAACAAGACTCATTCTCACGATGCTATCTTGTTCTGTTTACAACGACGGGTGGAAGCAGATCTTAACTTCCCGAAAGAGAAACTTTCATACGAAGAGTACCGGAAAACTTATCATCCACGATGGACATTGCTTGGTAATTATTTAGCATCACAAATAAACAGACGGTTCAGTGGCTATGTTAGAGAGCTTGGTGCTGAACCAGACTCTCATTCTTTCCTGATAGATAAGACGTATGAACGAGCAGCAAAATCCCTAGGGTATTGCTACATCTAAACATAACTCCGAAGTCACCTTCGGTTTAGAGGAGAGTAAGTGAAGAAACTACTGAAGATAATACAGCTAATGCAGACTCTCGATGAGAGGATGCAAGCTCAGACTATCCTCGTATTTCTTCTTGTCTGCGAGTTTGGACCGTGCCGTATGGCATCGATAAGAAAGATGGCAAACATCTCACAAGCTAGTGTGTCAAGAAACTGTGCGGCACTAGGTCGGATACACCGGAGAGGAGAGCCGGGATTCGGTCTTGTTGATACTGAGGAAGACCCAATGGACAGGAAGCATAAGTTCGTCCAGCTAACGCAGAAAGGAGAGCGTTATAAGCAGATGATACAGGACTTAATACAAGAAGGAGACAGCGATTGAGTATAAAACAACTAGCCAATGGCAAGTACGAAGTCCGAGTGCTTGGCCCACGTATCAATGGCAACCGCAAAGAGGCAAAGCGCAGAGCGTCTAGCTATGCGGAGGCCGAGCGTATTGAGAGGCAGATCAATCTCACTGGAGAGAGTGAGACCAACTGCACAATTAAGGACGCGCTCGACCTCGCTTACGATATGTTCTGGTCTCACTGTAAGGACGGGGAAAGACTGAAGAGAAAGGGAGAGTTTGCCGTAGAATTTTTTGGCAGCTTCACTCCCCTGAATGCTATCAGAGCTACGGACATAAACAGGTATCAGCAGGCGATGCGTGATGAGGGGCTGAAAGACTCCTCCATCAACAGACGTATGTCTGCGGTTGCTCGCATGTGGACGGCAGCTTCGGTAGCAGATCGTGTATCAATGGCAGACAAACCTAAATGGTTACACTTCAAGGAGCCTGAAGGTAGGCTACGTTGGTTGTTCCCTGACGAGGAGCGGAAGCTGTTGAGATACTTCGAGGACAACGGTAGGGATGATCTCGCAGATCACACCCGCTTCGCCCTCGATACAGGCTTGAGGTTTGGAGAACAAGAGGCAGCGAGACCTGAACACGTTGCCGCTGGTGATCTGACGGTAGCCTGTATCTTCGATGAACACGATCAAGATGGTGACGATAACAAATCTTTCTTCACAAAGAATGCCAAGTCGAGGGTACTACCTTTGACGAGGCGATGCGTTGAGTTAGTACAACGCAGGTCGAATCAGCCCACACTTTTTGAAGGGCTGGACTACAACCACGTTTATTACTGGTGGAAGAAAGCACGACGGGATGTGTTCGACGGTGACAAATCGATCACGCCTTACGTTACTCGTCACACAACAGCGTCACGTTTAGTTCAGAGAGGACTTGAACTAGCTAAGATCAAGAAGTGGCTAGGTCATAGTTCAATCAAGGTGACTGAGCGGTACGCTAAGATGTCCTCAAGAGATATTCGAGATGGTGTGAATATGCTTGAGAGTTTTGCGGCAGAGGATTAGGTTCCTCCGCACATCCGCTGGGTGGTTGTCGAAGGTGTATGAAACGCAGCTAAGTTATTGATATTAAACGAAGGTCCGGTGGCAGAGTGGCTATGCGGAGGATTGCAAATCCGCTGTATGCCTAATACACCACCGCTAGAGTGATCTACCTACCTTATCAATACCGACATCTGTGCCGAATACACCTTCGCGACTATCCTTTGTCACATTACAGAGGATATAGCGTTGGATTTAGGACAGAAATTTAACGAACAGATTGCTCTCGAAAAGCAATCAAGACAGCGCGGCATCGAGAGAGTGAAGTCGCGCAACAAACAACTCAAAGAAACAGAGAACATGAGCATGACCAAATCTGGTCGTGCAATGGTCGCTCACTACATCGACACGATTGCCGATACGATCCGTGAACAGACGGAAGAGGTCATGGATAACGGCAAGGCAGGTCGAAAAGTTGAGGCGATTAAACTGCTTCAGATAATCGAACCTGACGTAGCAGCGGGTATAGCTTTGTCTGCTATGCTGAACTCAACCTTCAAGACAACGAACCTTACAACCGTTGCCATCGATGTCGGGCGCAAGATCGAAGATGAAATCAAGGCTCGCATCTTTGAGGAATCGAACCCGCAACTTTATAAAACCACCTACGCTGATGTGTTCTCACGTAGCTATGGCTATCGGTACAAGCGTCGTAAGTTATTTCAGTCAGCTACAACACACGGCATCGACCTGACGCTATGGACACGGAAACAGAGAGCGATGGTCGGCGTGCGTATGCTCGAAGCTATCCATGAGCGTACCGATTTGATCGAGATGTACCGCAAGCAAGAACCAAAGAAGAAGAAGTGGTGCATTGAGTTGTCGGAACAGGCAGTGAAATGGATCAGCCATAAAGATTTTCTCCAAGGTCTCAACGAACCGGAGTACCTGCCGATGGTGGTACGCCCTCGTCCTTGGAATGGCGTGATGCCTGATCGAGACCCGTCGAAAAACATGACGGGTGGATACATCACACCAAACATTAAACAGCCTGCGCTCATCAAGACGCACTCTTTCGAGTATCTGCATGAACTAACCAACTTCGATCTGTCGGATATGTTTCGACCGATCAACGCTTTACAAGATACACGATGGCGTGTCGATGCGGACATGCTCAACGTAGTGCAAGAGCTATGGGATAACGAATCCACTTTGGGTCGATTGCCTGAACAAGGTGAAGTTATCTTACCACCAAAGCCGCACGACATTGAGACGAACGCTGAAGCGCGGAAGCTCTGGAAACATGAAGCGGTGAAAGCTCGAACCAAGAAGGCGAGAAGCAAAAGCCATCGTCGCCTTGTCGGTGATACGTTGAGGGTCGCGCAACAATTCGTTGACCAAGACGAACTGTACTTTGTTTACACCTGTGACTTCAGAGGCAGGGCATACCCGATGACATCGTACCTTCAGCCGCAAGGCGCTGACCTTGGTCGTAGTCTGTTGAGGTTTGGTGACGCAGAAGGCAAGGCGATGACTGACGAGGGTGCCAGAGAGCTTGCTATCTACGGCGCTTCACTCTTTGGAGAGGACAAAGGCACACTCGATGAACGTGTCGAGTGGATCGAGCAGCACTCCGAAGAAATCTGTAAGGCAGGTGACAACCCGTTCGATAACAGGTTCTGGTGTGAGGCTGGTAAGAAATCTTTTACAGCCCTCGCCTTCTGTAAGGAGTGGCTAGGATGGAAGCGTGACGGCAGCGCATTCTATACGACACTCCCGGTCATGCGTGACGGGACATGCAATTCGATACAACACTGGGCAGCGAACCTGCTCGATCCTGTTGCCGCAGAGTTGGTCAACTTGGCACCCGGCGACAAACCGGGAGATGCCTACGTAGCGGCGCTCGACATTCTTATCGATCGACTAAAACGTATCGTTGAGCTTGACCTCGAAGGTAAAGAGATAGCGCAAGGCTGGTTGGACTACGGACTGGATCGTGCCTTGGCAAAGACGCCAACGATGACGCTATCGTATGGTGCCAAGCGGTTCTCCATGACAGATGGTATTGACGAGTGGATTGCTGATCGTCTCGACCAAGGAATACCCGAGCCTTTTGGTGGAAAATATTTTAAGCAAGCCATCTGGTTGACGAATGAGATATGGGCATCGATCAAGCAGACTGTCGGCAGTGCGATGGTGGGTATGAAATACCTACAAGACCTGACCAGTGTCTGTCTTCAAGACCGCATACCGATCTCTTGGATCACACCAACTGGAATGTACGTTCGACAAGCCTACTACGACATGAAGCCTAGTCGGGTAAAGATGCGGTTGCTTGGTGACTCGATACGTCTGACACTCAATGTGGCGAAGGAGCAACGCTATGACCGTCATGCGATGGTCAACGGTATTGCTGCGAACTTCATTCACTCACTCGACGCGAGCGCCATGTACATGACAATGAACAAGGCGATGGATCAAGGTGTGCAGGCGTTCTGTATGATCCACGATAGCTACGGAACCACTGCCGTTGATACACCGATACTAAGTCAGTGTACCCGTGAGGCGTTTGTCGAACTGTATCGTGACACCGATCACCTACAGGCAATTAGGGACCATGTTAAACCCCTTCTTTCTTCTAAGTTTCGCGACCGTTTACCAAGCGTACCGAAGCGAGGGGATTTTAATATCGAAAGTGTTCTGAAGTCAGATCACTTCTTCTCATAAAACCGAAGCTAACTTCGGAATTACCTATTCGGAGAACCTATTTTGAAAAGAGGATTACAATACACCTCACCAGCAGGTGTTGCTAAGTGGTGCTGGATTACTAAACCTAATTATAAGTGGGATGCAGACGGTGAGTTCAGCGTAACTCTCGTCTTAGATAAAGAGGATGCCAAACCTTTTATCGAAACCATCGAAGATCAGATCGATGAGCTTGTGTCTGATCTAAAGAACGAAGGTAAGAAAAAAGTAAAGGAAGCACCTCGTCCCTACCAAGACGAAGAAGACGATGACGGCAATCCGACTGGTGCCGTACAGTTTAAGTTTAAGTCGAAGGCTAAAGCCAAGCCACGCATACCCCTCTACGACAGTCAGGGTACACCAATGGAAAACATAGAAGTTTGGTCAGGTTCTAAACTTCGCGTGTCGAGTTGGCTGAATCCGTATGTCGCACCGATAGGTGCAGGGATATCCATGAGACTGAGGGCAGTTCAAGTCCTCGATCTTGTGAGTGGTGGTGCTAACGGCATGGAAGGCTTTGGCTTTGAAACCGAAGAAGAAGGATACGTCCGTAGAGACGAAGACGTATCGAAGGAGTCGGTTTCGGAATCAGAAGAAACGACAGACGAGATGGACAGCGAAGAAGACTTTTAGTACGCTGTTTGGTCTGACCTTTCGGTCAGGTTTGGAAGAAAAGGTGGCTCTTGGGTTGCAAAACTTGGGGGTCACCTTTTCGTATGAGCCGCACTGGATTGAATATCTCAAGCCAGCGAAGCTACACAAGTACAAGCCTGACTTTCAAATCGGAAATGTATACGTCGAGGTTAAAGGTAGGTTCGATAGTTCTGATCGAGCCAAACACCTGTTGATCCGTAAGCACTACGGTCCACCCGAAGACGGTGGTCTCGACATCCGGTTTCTATTCTCGAATCCGAATACCCGCATATCAAAAAAATCTAAAACAACTTACGCCATGTGGTGTGAGAAGCACGGCTTTAAGTATGCCGATCTCAATTCATTAAGCGATTTAATCAAGGATGCAATTAAGAAAAGAAACTGAAAAGATCGTCATTCACTGTACGGCAACCCGCGCCGATCAAGAAGTGAATGCTGACATTGTTAAGAAGTGGCATATCCAGCGTGGTTTCAGAACGATTGGTTATCACTTCTTAATCAACAGAGACGGAGAAGTAGAAACAGGTAGAGATATCGAAGAGGTAGGCGCTCATGCCTACGGTCATAACTCTACGTCTATTGGTGTAGCTCTGGCGGGTGGCCTCGATCCAAATGGTAAGAGCGCCGACAACTACACTGATATCCAGTGGGATATTCTCCGTGAACTCATCGAAGATTTAGTCGAGCAGTACCCCGGCGTCGAGATCGTTGGACACAACGAGCTATCGAAGAAGGACTGCCCGTGCTTCGACGTACAGAAATGGAGAGATGAAAACAGAATATAGACCAGACTCCGAGTTCATTCAGCATGAGCCGTGTCCGCAGTGTGGGAGCAAAGATAATCTCGCTCGTTACTCTGACGGTCACGGCTTTTGTTTTGGATGTAAATACTACGAACACCCTGACCAACCTCAAGGAGAGATCAAAACAGATATGATTAGAGGTAAGTCTAAGCCGTTAAACTCTCGACGTATCACATCAGATACAGCGAGCTTGTTTAACTACGAGATTGGTAAGGACGGAGAGAAGACCGTCCATATAGCAAACTACTTTGACGATCAGAAGAATCTGGTCGCTCAGAAACTAAGGACACCCGACAAGAAGTTTTCTTGGAAAGGCTACCCGCAACAAACAGAACTCTACGGACAGTGGCTGTGGCGAGAAGGCGGGAAGATGGTGACTGTAACAGAGGGTGAGATCGATGCGCTGACCATCAGTCAGGTATTCGGTCACAACAAATACGCAGTCGTCTCCATTCCTAATGGAATAGCTAACGCAGAGAAATCATGTAAGCGTAGCTTGGAATGGTTAGAGAAGTTCGAGCGGATAAACATCTGCTTCGATAACGATGAGCTTGGCAAAGAGAAAGCCAAGAAGGTTGCTCAACTCTTTACACCCGGCAAGGCGTACATCGTAACGCTGCCAAGCAAAGACGCGAGCGACATGCTGCAAGACAATAGAGAGAGTGAGCTAGTCGATGCCCTGTGGGGTGCGCGACCCTATCACCCTGACGGTATTGTCGATCACGCTGGTCTGCTTGAATACATTCGCAGGCCAAAGAATAAAGAGAGCAAGCCCTACCCCTTCGATGGCCTGACAGATAAGACGCACGGGTTGCGTCGAGGCGAACTCGTAACTGTCTGCGCTGGAACGGGCGTGGGTAAGTCACAGTTCTGCCGGCAAGTGACCGACACTCTTCTGAGAGATGGAGAGAAGGTTGGTTACATAGCTCTCGAAGAGAGTGTGCAGCGCACGGTCGAGGGACTGATGTCTCTGCGGCTAGGCAAAGCAATCCATACGGACACCCGCGATTGGTCTGACTTGTCGGACGATGAGCAGACAGAGCGGATGCAGGTGTACCATGAACTCAAAGGTCTCTACTGCTATGACCACTTCGGTAGTATCGACAGTCAGAACCTAATCAACCGTATCAGGTTCATGGCGAAAGCCTGCGATGTGCATTGGGTTGTCCTCGATCACCTGTCCATCATGTCGTCAGCGTTTGCTGATGGCGATGAGCGGCGGCTGATTGACCAGACCATGACCACTCTTCGATCTCTGGTTGAGGAGACGAACATTGGTTTAATTCTCGTCTCACATCTCCGAAGACCTGACGGCAATAAAGGATACGAAAACGGAATGGAGTTAAGTCTCTCTGCTTTGAGAGGTAGTCATTCCATTAGCCAGTTATCAGACAGCGTACTCGGCATCGAACGAGACCTATCCGATGAACAGAACATTAGTGTTGTACGTGTACTGAAGAACCGCTTCAGCGGAGATACAGGCGTGGCTTGTCGTATTCAATTCGATCCACCAACGACACAGTTACGAGAATGTAGTTATGAAGAAGAAGGAGAAACATCAAATGATTTTTGATGCAGACATCAAAGCGTCTGACTTCACTGCTGAAGTAAGAGACGCATACCACACCGTTTTCGCTGCGGTTCAGGATGCCATCGATAATCCAACAGACATTATCGAAATCCATCTATTCGATAGCGCAACGAAAGATGTTGTCGAAGACCTGTTGAATGACCTAGCCGTTTTTCATGAAGAGGTAGACAACATCGAGCTAGTTCTGGAGACCATCCATTAGGATCGTCTTCGATATCGAGACAGACGGTCTCGACCCTGATGTCATTCACTGTTTGATTACCAAGGACATCGATAAAGCAGACGACAACATCACGACCTATACATCTAACTGGCGTGACGCTCTGCCTGTTCTGTTGGAAGCCGATGAGATTATCGGTCACAACATTATCGACTTCGACATACCTGTCATACAGAAGTTTGAACCTGACTTTAAACCGAAGTCGGCTTCGGTATTAGATACCTTAGTGTGGGCTAGGCTAGTAGCTCCAGACATACAGCGTCGAGACTTCGACAAGAAAGATTTACCTCCCCGGCTCAACGGTTCCCATAGCCTAAAGGCATGGGGTCTTCGGCTTAATAAATTGAAAGGAGACTTTGAAGGACCGTGGGATACGCTCACCGAAGAGATGCTGGAGTATGCCGTGCAAGATGTGCATGTCACTCACGCACTCCATGATTACTTAACTTCTAAGAAGTTCTCAAAAAAAAGTATCTCGCTCGAACACGCCGTACATCGAATATGCTCCGCGCAAGAGCGTCACGGTTTTCTGTTCGACAAGGACAAGGCTTGGAACCTCGCAACATCTCTCGAAGAACAGCGAGAGAAACTGGAGAAAGAACTCCAAGAGATATTCCCGCCATACGAAGTACGTACACCGTTCATGCCGAAGGCAACAAACTCAAAGTACGGGTACGTGAAGGGGGAGATGACGGAGAAGGTAACGACAGTGACCTTCAACCCGCAGTCTCGTCACCACATAGCGAACAGACTGAAGCACAAGTATCGGTGGAAGCCGAAGGAGCATACGCCAAACGGTCAACCGAAGATCGATGAGACCATACTTCAGTCGTTAAACTATCCCGAAGCCAAGAAGCTGGCTGATTACTTTCTTGTAGCGAAACGTATCGCCGCTTTAAGTGAAGGTCGGCAGGCTTGGCTATCGAATGTGAAAGGAGATAACCGCATACATGGCAGGGTTCTGGTCAATGGTGCTGTAACAGGCAGAGCTACACACCGGAACCCCAACATGGCGCAGATACCTAGCTGCCGTGTGCCTTTCGGCAAAGAGTGTCGAGAGTTGTTCACGGTGCCAGAGGGCAAGGTACTTGTCGGTTCTGACGTATCAGGTCTTGAGCTACGTGTCCTCGCCCACTTCATGCATCCGATCGATAAGGGTGCGTATGCCAAAGCCATACTCGAAGGTGATATTCACACCTTCAATCAGCATAAGGCTGGGCTAGAAACACGCGATCAAGCCAAGACGTTTATCTATGCTCTGATCTTTTCGGCAGGTGCTGAGAAGCTGGGGCAGATAGTTGGAGGTACGAGGGCAACCGGGGCTAAATTGAAGAAGCGGTTCTTCAAGGAATTGCCAGCCCTCGACTCATTCATAACCAAAGTTAAACAGAAGGCAGAAGACCAAGGATATCTTACTGGTCTCGATGGCAGACTGTTGAAGGTTCGTAGTCCTCACAGTTCTCCCAACCTCATTATTCAATCCGCTGGCGCTCTGATCTGCAAACGCTGGCTTATCGAAATCAATAAAGAAGTTCACATCCAAGGTCTGCGTGACCGCTGCCGACAGGTGGCGTGGGTCCACGATGAAGTCCAGTGGGAATGTGATGAAGATGCAGGAGAATTATTCGGTGAACTCGCAGTACGATCTATTAAAAAAGCAGGAGACTACTTCGGTATTAGAACACCCCTCGATGCTGAATATCGTATCGGAAGGAACTGGTCCGAAACACATTAGCCTTGAGTGGTTGGCTGGCTACCTCGACGGGGAAGGTTGCTTCATTACCAAGCAGCATACCGTCTGCGTCAAAGTGAATAGCTGCAACTACGACATACTGTGCAGCATCCAAGATCAGTTTGGTGGTTCGATTACCACTCACGGAAAAGCCAAAGGCAATTCCAGAGCAAGCTGGACATGGGCGGTTTACGGGGATCGAGCAATCGTTCTCTGTGAAACGCTGCTAAACCACCTCAAAGAAAAGCATGTCCAAGCCCTCGCGCTGATTGCGTGGAGGGGTACGAAATCTGTGGAAGTCAAAGACTTTCTCAGTTCTCAGAAGAAAACCCATTACGAACATTTAGACAGGAGAGACAGTTGAGACTGTTAGTTGATGGAGACATTGTTGCCTACCGTACAGCGGCGGCATTTGAAGAACCTATAGAATGGTACGAAGACTTCTGGACATTGCACAGCGATGCCAAAGAAGTGAACGCAGAGATAGACAACTATCTCGGCTGGTTAATGGAAGAGACGGAAGCAGACGGAATGATCGTCGCCCTAACCGACAGGGAGAACTTCCGTAAAAATATAAGCTCTGACTACAAAGCTAATCGTAAGTCACAGCGTAAACCTCTGTGCCTGAACGCAGCGAGAGACCACCTGCGCGAGACCTACGATACGAGAGTTATACCAACACTCGAAGCTGATGATGTTATCTCGATGCTGGCAGATGATGACACGATAGTTGTCTCACCTGACAAAGACCTACTGCAAGTACCGGGCTATCACTTTGTCGATGGTGATCTGGTCAAGCGGGAACCAGACGAATGCGAACGATGGTTCTATATGCAGACACTCATGGGAGATAGCTCTGACAACTACAAAGGTTGCCCCGGCGTCGGTCCTGTCAAAGCAGAGAAGCTGCTCAAGGATGAGACAGACCCTGTGACACTATGGGGAGAGGTGCTTACGGCATTTGAAAAGGCAGGTCTCAACGAGGATGACGCTCTGGAAAATGCGCGACTTGCATACCTGCTCAAAGCAAATGACTACAACATGAAAACGAACACGGTGAACCTATGGCAACCTCCAACTCAATAAGTGTGCAAATGCAGCAGGCAGCGGAAGAAGCAATGTACAATACGTCAGGTATCGCAGAGCAGAACGAACTCTTCGATGAGATCAGCGCACCAAAACACTATGCACGTTGGAAGATGCAACCCATCGAGTTCATTCTTGAAAACAGCTTAGAGTTTTGGCGAGGCAACATCGTCAAATATGCGATGAGGGCTGGGTACAAAGGATCGACTTGGGAAGATGAGGTCAAAGACCTAGAGAAAGCCAAGGAATATATCGATATGCGTATCAAAGACATCAAAGGAGAACCCGTTGTCTAAGTCTCCTATACCTTTGGCAGAGTCCTTTGAAGATTGTCAGGATCATTTTTCTTGTCTTGCCCGATCCATCTCCGCAACGCTTGTCACTATGTATCGCAATCATCACCCCTCTTGGAAACAGCGTAAGGATTTACGGGTATGCCTAGAGGGGATGGAGAAAGCCCTTGAACAACTAGCAGATAATCTACGGGAGCTTTGAGTGTTTAGATCGAATACCAATCCAATGTTCCGCTCAAAGTTTGCGGAAGATATCTTCAACCACAAGTATCGACATGAAGGTGCGGAGACATTCAGTGAACTAGCTAAGACGCTGGTCGATGATGTCTGTCAGGAACACCTGACGGCAGACGAGAAAGAAACACTCACTGAAGCAATAGCTGCCCTCAAATTTATCCCCGGTGGTAGGTATCTCTACTACGCTGGTCGCGACAAGAAGTTCTTCAACAACTGCTACCTGTTGAAGTCTTCTGAAGATACCCGTGAGTCATGGTCTAACCTTGCTTGGAAAGCTGCCTCCTGTCTGATGACAGGGGGTGGCATTGGTAACGACTATTCGGTTTACCGTTCAAGCGGTACGCCACTGAAGTCTACTGGGGGTATGGCAAGCGGACCCCTGCCTGCCATGAAGTTTGTCGATCACATTGGGGGATCTGTAATGCAAGGCGGGTCACGACGATCCGCTATCTATGCCTCATTGAACCACAAGCACGGTGACATCGAAGACTTCCTCGTTGCGAAGAACTGGGACGAGATGCCTGTTGGCGACATAACGATGGCGCAGGCTAAAGAACAGGACTTCA
>MDSZ01031948.1_pt1 | contig 12518 bp, 6 predicted proteins | sample 811201 | NCBI WGS metagenome assembly MDSZ01 (sample SAMN05326647, study PRJNA326480) | marine metagenome | isolation source: seawater | place: Indian Ocean: North | collected 2010
AAAGGTCTATAGTCTTCCATAGTAAACCAAGGTAAACCAAGATTTGTTCTAACCTTGCAGTTTTCCTCCCAAGCTTCTTCTAATTGTTTTTCAGTGTAAAGTAGCATTATTTTGTTTTTTGGTTATATATTCTTCAATCATTTCTTCTGTAGACATGTTAGATGGAATATCATATTTTGCTAACTCAATAGCTGTTAGAATATCATCTTCACTTTCTAAAAAGTATTTAAGCCCTTCTTCTGTTTGTTCATTCATAGCTACAGCCTTTATTATTCCTCTTTGTGGTCCTTCTGTATTAATTAAATATTTCATATCATCAATATATTGCTGTGGGTTTTCATTTTCTTTTTTAGCAACTAACATTTTTTCTTCTAAAGAAATAAACTCTCCTTCTTTAGGGTGTCCTTTAGGATAACGTCTACCTCCTCCTAAATACTCTAAAACAGCATGAGCTACTGGGTCTTCGGTATCTTTATATCTTTCTAGTTTATTATTAAAATCTCTTAAAGGAGCCCTTATTCCAGCTATTCTAGAATCAAATCCCAAATAACCTTTTTTTCTACCTTTTTTATAATAAACATCATCTGTTTTACCAGCCCAATAATCATATCTTGATTCAATATTACCCATGTTGTTATATAAATAATTTGGTTGATTAACTTCTTCACCTTCAGCAAAGCCTAGTCTACTTTCCAAATAAGGAACCAACTCTCCTAAAGCACGACTTTCATAAAATCCTTTATCTGATTCATCTGGTCTAACAGTATTTATAAAATCTATTATTTTTTTATTTGAAGATTCTTCAAGATTATATTTATCTAAATATTTTTTTACTTCTTTTTCATTATAATCTTTTCCTGTTGCGTAATCATAAAGTCTATTTAACTCATAATCATTATTAACATTAAAGCCTATTTTTTGAAAAATATTTTTCCATTTACCTGCATTCCATTCATTATGTCTTGCTAAAACTTCTTGTCTTGAAAGACCATAATAATCCATATATTCTTTCATTTTATCTGATAGTGCGTAAATTTTTCTATGTAAAGGAGGTCCTTTTTTAGCAGAAACATCTTCACCTTCAGCAAAGCCTAGCCTGTCCATCTGTTCTTGATAAGGCTCGTCAGTAATAGGATTGATACGGTCTGCTGGGTTCTCTTTTGTTTGAGGAACATCTGGTCCTGATACTAAGCCACCTGTTACTTTTGGTAGTCTTCTTTTTTCGGCTTCTACTCTTTTTCTATAATTTTCAATTTCAGTACTTGATACATAATCAAAAGTTTCTCTATCTTCTAAATCAGTTCTCATTAGAGGATTTGCTAATAATGTTCTACCAAAATTTTTCATATACAAAGAATTAAATTTTTCACTAAACTCTAATGGTAAAAGCTCGGTATCTGGATATAAAGAATTATTTATTTTTACTTTTCTTTCTGCAGTCAAACTTAAAGGAGAATATTTATTTTCATAAATAAATTTATCTCTTTCTGCTTTAGTAAATGCTCCTGTTTCTTTTAATATTTTATCTATTTCTGTTCTATCTAATCCTAAAGTAAGAGCTGCGTCTATAGCTTTTGCTATTCTTTGGTCATTTTTATATTTATCAGCATCATATTTTTTATAAGAATCAAAAAATTCTTCTGGTTTTGTTCCTAGCCTATAACTATAATTAAATGCACTATTAATATTTCTATCTATTCTTACTAATTCACTTATTCGATATTGAAAACCTAACAAAGGGTCAACTTCGTTTCTTCTTATTCCCATTAGATTAGCTGTAAGTTCTGTTTCAATATCATAAGTTTGACCAGAAGGTTTTATTTCTTCATTAAAAGCTTTAAAAACTCTTCCAATATTAGGAATAACTTGAGGCAATACTCTAGGTATCAGATAGTCCATTAATCTTTTCAAGTTATCACCTTGGAAAATTTTAGGACCAATAGGGTCAGCATCAAGGTCAGGATATATATTTCCAGTATCTGTTTGTCCTGTAATAGCTGTAAGAGCCAATTCGGTAGCAAGAGGAGTACCTAAAAAAGGACGGAAACTATCGGTTATTGCTTCAGCTGCAATGGTATTTATTGTATCTTTTAATTCTCTTCCGGTAATATGACCATCTTGAAATTCAACAAAAGCTGTAAAAAAGGGTCTTCTAATTAAATCATAAGGGTCAAAGTGTCCTGTATCTTGTGCTAGTAATTTTCCTTCACTACTTATTGTATAAATGTGAGGAGAATGTTTACTGTAGTCTGGTCTTGATATTTCTCTAATAGCTGCTTCTTGCTCATCAGTAATTCCATACAACATTTTACTTACTTCACTTAAAGCGGCTCCTCCTCCTCCAATAATTGAAGCACCACCAGCCATACGTCTTACTCCTTTATTAACAATAACAGGATTATTTGAGTTTAGTTCTTTAGTAGCTTGTTTAAAAATGTTAAATGTAGTTCTCATCATTTCTGTTGGAAAAGAAAAGAATACACCAAATAAAGGAAACTTTCGTAGTGCTTTTATATTAGGAGGAACATAATCATAGTTCTGAATAGTATTTTTAACAATAAGAGCTGCTTCATCTTTTAATTCATTTAAAGGTCTAGTATTACCATAAGCTTTTTGTAACGTTTTTAATTCTGCCAAATAAGAAGTAATCTTCCAAATATCATCTTCAGCTAAATATAAATCTTGAGGCACGTCTTTAATCTTTTGCCTAGTTCCGGGAACCTTTATTCCAGCAAAATCATTTAATGATTTACCAAATTTTTTCTCTGCGTGGTCAGTTAAAACATTTCCTATTTTATTAGCTGAGCGACCTAGAAAACTTGTAGATAAATCATCAAATAAAGCATTTAATTCTCCTGCACTTACTTGTGTATTTATTACTCCTTTTTCTACCAAATCATTATAAAGTTTTAATTTATCATTATCAGGTTTTTTTCTAATTTCATTAATAATAGTTTTTATAGAAGTATTTAAATTTTTACCTGCTGGTATATTACCATTAGCTAACATAAATGGGATTCCTGATAAAAAGTTTCTTTCGTGTGTAATATTATTACCGATAGTCATGTTCCAATTAACTATACCTTTTACCATTAAAAGTGATTGCAGCAAGCCGTGGTACACATCACCTACAACATCTCCTTGTCCAAATAAATGAGGTCTATTTAATTTTAATATTTCTTCAAACACTTTTTTAGTATTTGGAGAAGTATAATAACCTTCTAATGCTCCATATTGATTTCCTAATTTAAAAGTTTTTTGTCCCGGATTTAATACAGCATCAGGGTTTGAGTTTAATCTTTCTGTAAAAACTTTAGATTGTCTAGTTTTAAAAAATATTTTATCTACTCCCTCATCTAATACATCTGATAAAAATTTATCATTTTCTACAAAATTTACCATCCTAGTTATAGTATTTGTAATATTATATTTTGGGTCTTTAATAGGACCTAAAAAATCTTCTACTGCAGAATCTAAATCTTTTCTTTGTTTAAAAATTTCCCTATTTAATTTTGCTGCTTGACCTGTAAAACCTATAAAAGCATTAAAATTTGCTCTATTATTAATCATGTCTTTAACATAAAATTCTGCTTCTTCTTGACTAAATTTTTTATTAAGTTTTAAATAATTAATAAAATTATTTTGAGCTTCTTGTGAGGGAACATAACCCGGCTCATCAAATAATCTATAAGCTTTTCTTAAATAACTTCCAACATTATTTTCAACTACACTTTTTACCTCAGGAGATACAGTTTTACTTTTAGAAATATGTGCTGACAATTCATCAATATATTTTCTAGCTTTAATAAGATGACCTTGTAAATTTTCTGGTAATACAGCAAACAACTCTTTATCTGTTTTATTTATTAATACACCATCTTTTCTTTTAGCTCCAACTAATTGATTAATAACTCTAAATAAATTTCTTTCTACTTGAGGTGTAGATTTAAATTCAAGAGATTTGCTAGTTAAAACAAAAGATTTTTCTGATAGTTCTTCTATTAAAGAACTAGGTGCTTTACCACTTTCAATTAATTCTTTCATACTAATAACAGCATCATCTAAAGCATTATCTAAATTATATTGAAAATGTTTTAATTTATGATTCCATTTTCTTATTCTACCTATACGCACCCTATCTCTTCCAAACTGATAAGGAGTTTTAGAACCTCTAGGATTTGTAGTATTTAACCAAAAATTTGTTAAATTTCTATATAGTGAATTTTCACTAAATTGATAGAACATAGTATCCATATCGTCAGGGTCTAAAGGCATTCTGTTTACTTTAGCATCTTGCGTTTTTTTCATAGCCTCTAAAGACTTTCCTGTTATCCTTGACAAGACAGGTCTGATTGCTTTATCTCCACCAGCCTTTACACCTTTTAAAACTTCAAAAGCTGTTTTACCTGCAGTTCCTGCTGTGCCTAGTGTTAGAGAAAAAGCGGGATAAAGAATTAAATTTTCTAAAGCCATTTTAATTCTAGCTTCAGTTACGGTATCTTTACCTTCTTCGGCAGTTAAAAATTGAACAATATCAGAACCAAAATATTCATCTTTTTCAATTAAGTCAGGAATAATATTTACTAATCTATCTTCATAAGGGTCAAAAAACATTTGCCCAGTAAGTTCTCCAGATAACATAAAGGATGGAGCTTCTTTAAAAGCTCTTAAAGGTTGTCTACCTAAAAATTTTAAACCTTCCTTTCCTTTACGCAAAGTTAAATGAGCTAACTTTTCAGCAGCTTTCTCTTTTGCAGTAGGACTTGTTTTCTTTATATAGTTTAACCCTTTGTCAAACCAACGAGGAAGTTTTTCACCTAATACAGGAACATTTTTTAAAGCAACGTCAGCTCCTCTTTTACCTACTAACAAACTACTAATAAAAGGAATAACTTCTTTACCAATAAATTGAGCAGTACCTGTAACTGGTTTATTTAATTTTCCTGTCATTGCTGCTTCTAGAAAACTATCTCCATAATTTGTTTGAATTGAAGGGTCAAAAACTGTTGCATCGCCGGAACGACCTTTAGATTTTTCTGATAGTATTTCTTCTAATTCTTTATCTGTTAAAAAGGGTAACTGGTCTTTTAAAAATGTACCTAAGTCTGAGAATCTTCCTTCTCCCCATTCGGCGGATAATCCATTTAATTCATCATAAAAGCTACCTTTACCTTTTTTACTATAGTAATAGTCAATTAAATTTTGTGGTTTAGTTCCTTCTAAGTCGATACCTAAAGGTCTAGCTATACCAAAAGCCTGTCCTAAATTATAATTAGTTTTTTCTCTTTGAGCTTTTTCTACAAGTTCACTTTGATTAACCGCATCAGAAAACCCTAACTTATTCATAACAAAATTTATAGGATAGTCTGTTAGGTCATCTATAAATCTATAAAATTTAACAGGAACTTTTGCAAGTTCTGTTGCAGTTAAAGAAACAACTCTTCCTGCATCTTTTAATACTCTAGGAAAAGCTTTAGCTTCTGGTATTTCATAAGAAGGTAATAAAAATTCATTAATAAATACATCTTTATTACCTAAAGAGGAATCTTGATAATACTTTCTAGATTCTTTATAAACAGCTTCAGCTAAATCCATATCATCTGGATATAACCTATCAGCTTCGGGATAAGCTTTTCTATAAGCATCAATTCTTTTAAAATCTTTTTTTAATTTTTCTTCAGCTTCTCTAGCTTTTTTTAATGCTTGTGTTGTACTATATAAAGAATCAGGTCTCATGCTTATATATTTTTATATATTAGGTCTAATAACTGAAAGACCACTTTCATCATCTACTGTTGTAAAAGATTCTAATAATTCTTCTTGAAGTTCTTTAGAAACAATAGGACCTAGAGAATTAATTGCTTTTTCAAATTCTTCAGGGTTATCTGCATATTTACCATTAAAATAAAGATAAGTTTTTAATAAGGCTCTATAACTAGCTAAATCTGATAAAGTTTTTATTTGAAATTTACTATCGTCCTCAAATCCTAAAGCTTCATTAACCTCCAATACTTCTGTTTCAAATCTATCAGTTTCATAATATTCTGCCACATTTTCGATAGCGTCTTCACGATAACTTTTAAAAATTTCAACAGGAGTATATTTTACACTCTCTCGGTAAGCTGGAAACAAATTAATTGCTTGGTCATAAGTAATTTCTTCGTTTGCAATCTTTGTATTAATTTCTTCAACTTGTGAAAGTACTTCAGCTATTTTTTCTTTTGGGGTTGCTGCAAAACCCAACCTTCCTCTTTGAGCTTCGTTGAATATTTTTTTATACTCAGCTTGTATATCAGCAGATTGGTCTTGTATACTTATAGTAGGGTCATAATTTTCGTTTATACCCGCAAGTCTTAATTTAGTTTTTTTATGGTCTCCTAGTATATCTATTTCATCTTGGCTTTTTATTGAAGATGTAAAAACAAAAGCATTTGCAGATGTTAAAGTATTTTTATCAACACCGTGTTCTGCAATATAATCTTGATATTTTTTAGTAACTTCTGCTATAAACTCATCTTCTGTTTTAGCTTCTGTACTAGCTTCGCCATTTTTAAAAGCTTTTAATAATTCTGTAGTAATATTTTGATTAAGAGAATATTTATATTTCTGGCTTTCATCTACTCTTTCAACTTGCTTATCATAATCTTCAATGTAATCAGCTTTTTGTCTAAATCTATTATGATTATCTACTAAAGTATCTCTAGCTATTTCATATTTTTCTTGACCTTCTTTATTACCAAACAAACCAAAAAACTTTCTTACTGACGAAGTATTTCTAGGTGCCATTATATCTATTTGTGCTTGACTTAATACATTTTCATAAGGAAGAAGATAATCAGCTTGAGTTCTTTTATCCCATTGATGTCTTCCTCCTGTTGATAAAAACTCCGTAAAATTTTCTTTTACTACCTCATCTAAATATGCTGCATATCCCGGAGTTAAACTTGATAAACCAGTGGGACTTCCCAATAAAGCATCTTTAGTTTGTTTATCTTTTAAAGCGTTGTCATATACTTCTCTTCTAAAACTTTCTTCAACTTTTTCTTTATTAACAATATTATATGAGCCTAAAGGATTATCTTCTGTTGGGTCAATAAACTGAACAGTGCCTCCTCTTTTTTCTACTTCATCCACAAATTTTTTTCTGTCTTCGTAAGCACTAATTGCATATTCTTTTTCAGGAGCTAAATTTTGTTCAAATAATCTATAAGCATTAATAGCATTTTTTGTTAAATACTTATCAAATATTCCTAATAAAGTTCCTCCAATAGCAATATTTCTTGCTCTTTTTTGTCCTTTTTCAGTTTTTTGATTTATTCCAGATAAACGAGACAATAAACTAGCACCTAGTCTACCGGTGTCACCTAAATTTTTCATAAAATCATCTGCCATTTTTTACTCCTTTTTTTCTAATAAACTTTGTTTCTTTTCCACTTTAGCTAATAAACTTGGGAAATCTACTTCTTCTAATTCTTCTTCAATTTCTTTTGGTAACATGTCTGCACTTTCTAAAGAATTTTTCATTTGAGATGCTTTTTCTCCCTCTATAGATAAAAGACTTTTTAAAGTATTAAGTGTTTGTTCTGGATTTTGGTCACTGTTTGGACTGTCTCTATCAGCGTCTATTCTATAATTATCTATACCACTTCGAGCTGCTAATACCATAAATAAATATATAACAGGCTCTGTTAATAATAACATTAAATCAGGATTAAATTTACCAGCTTTAAAACCTTCCATTAAAACTCCTGAAGCTAAGTCAACAATAGGAACACCTTTTCTTAAACTTCTTACTACAGAAGGATAAACATTTTCATCTATTAAAGTTATAAAAATTTCATATAAAGCTTCTTTAATATTTGTATATTTAGCTGGCTTTTCCCAAGGATAAGGTTCGTCTTTAGAATTAGTTAAAGATTGACCCGGAATAGGTCTTCCTAAATTAACTCCTTCTACAAGTAAATCCAATCCTTCTTCACTTATTTTTTGTTTATTTAAATTTATCATTTTATTCTCCTAGCTTGGTAATGGTATATTTGGTAATGGAAGTTCTTTTGTAGATAAATAATCTACAGTACCCGGTCCAAAATAAGGAGAGGTAGACATACTTTGTAAATTAACCGGTCCTTGATAACCTGCGTTCATATAAGATTTTCCTAAATTATCTAATACAACAGATTGTGGTTGTTCTTGAGGAGCTTCTGGTGAAATAAAACCAGTAGAACCAACAGGCTTATCATAATCTTCTTGTAAATATTTTGATATACCATAATCTAATGCTAATTCTCCAGTTGTTTCAACAGCTGCACTTGCTGCAGTATCCCAATTTATTTTACCATAATCAAGATTAAATTCTTTATTTTCGTCACGGATGTTTTTATCTCCAAAAAACCCTATTGTTTTAGCTTCGTTTTTTCTATTTAATATAAAAGGATTTTCTAAATCTATTCCTGTTCCTTCTTTATTACGCCTTATGTCTAAATTATTTGCTTCGGCAAAGTCCATAATATCTTTTTTATTTTTATAATCATCTAGTGAAAAAGTTTTTCCTTTTACTATAAATTGTCTTTTAGGGTCACTAATTACTTCTTCAGGCACATCTATTTCTACTGGCACATTTGCACCCATATTATTTTGTCTTACTTGTATTACTTCTTCTCGACTTGCTAATGCTCTTGGTTTATTGTGTTTTGATGCTACAGTTTCAACTAAATCACTAATTTCATTTGCATTAATTACTTTTACAGCATCTTCATCATGTAAGTTGTCTATAACATCATCAGCAACCTCTACGACTTTTTTAAAATCTTTTGCCGCTCCCATTACTTCTCCGGCTACTTCTCCGGTTAGTTCTCCTTTTAAATTTTCTTTAAAAATTTTTGTGCCACTTACACCCTCGTCGCTAGCAATCATTGTTCCTGCAGTATCAAGAGCTACATTTGAACCTATGGTTCCTACTGTTTGTGATACAGCAGCACTTGCTCCTGCGGCTTGCATAGTACTAGACATCATACTTCCTAGTCCCGGCAACATAAAATTAAGAGCTAATGTAGCAGCCAAGGCTTTAGGGTCAACATTATCAAATACTTTTCCTATTCCTTTAACAGCTTTATTTACTCCTTTAGCTGCTTTTTTAAAAACTTTTCTTATAAATCCCATTTTTCTCCTTATATATTTACACCTAAAGCACTTCCTGATAAACTTTCTAAAAAGGAACCATACTCTTCTTGATATAGTGCAAAGTGGTCTGTTTCATTAGCAAGAGCTGTATTTATTAATTGAACTCTTCTATTTTTATCATTTTCACTAGCTCTAAAATCAAAGTCAGCTTGGTCTCTTAATTCTTGCCAAAGAAATGATTGAGCCTGTGAAGACATATTAAAAGCATTCATAGCATTCTGCATATTAATTTGATTTTGAGCAGCAGTATCAACTAAATTAGTTTGTCTTCTCCATTGAACATTTGATTGTTCTATAGCTGCTGCATTTTGAGCATTAAATTGATTTCTGGCAAAATCTTGCTGTGCATTAAATTGGTCTACTTGTGTAGTTAATTGAGCATTAAATCTATCTACTTCAGATTGTCTGTTTGCATCTCTAGCGGCTGCGGCATTTTGTTGGGTTGCATTAAATTGAGACATAGCGTTCATTTGTGAAGAATTATATTGTTCCATATTAGCTTCCATATTTGCTAAAAATTGCATTGTTTGATTTTCAGACGTAGCTCCAAATTGTGCTGCTGCATTTTCAGCTGCTTGGTTTGACAATAATCTTTGTTGATTTTGTTGGGCTTTAAGTATATTAGCTTGCTGTTCATTAGATAAATTAGTCATATCATATTGTAAAAATGCTTGAGCATGTTGAGCTGCTACTTTAGTTCTGGCATCTAAATTAGCTAATTCTAGTGAAGCTAAAGTTGTAGCGTCTTGCATAATTGCTTGCTGTTCAGCATTAAAATTATTTAAAGTAACAGTCTGCATAAATTTACTATTAGCTAATTCTGTTTGTTGTTCAAAATTAAACTTAGTCATATCCATATTAGCAACAACAGAAGCTTTTTGCATAGCTGTTTGTTGGTCAACATTTAATTGTGCTAATCCTAACTGTTGTGCTAAGTCAGCGTTTCTAATATTTAATTGCATTCTTGCATTTAAGTTAGCTAATTCTGTTTGTTGAGCTGCATTTAATTTTTCTGACTCAGATTGATTTTTTGCAGATAAATTAGCTAATCTTAATTGTTGCTCAGCAGACATATTAGCTTTATCCATGTCTTGCTTTAACTGAGCATTTCTTGATAAGAAATCTGCAGCTGTTTGCATTTCAACTAATCTAGCTTGATTTTCTGCACTTTGGTCTGCACCAGCAGCTTGAGCTTCTATTTGTAACTCAGCTAAATTTATTTGTTGTTCGTTACCTAAATTTTGAGAATTTATTGCTTGTTGATTCTGTGAACGTAAAACAGCAGCTTGTTGTTGATTCTGCAAATTTTGTGTTCTAGTTTGTTGTTGTTGTTCAGCAGTAGTTATAACAGCTTGTTGTGTAAATTGACTTTGTAATGTAGCCATTTGCTGAGCCATTTGAGCAGTCTGACTTGCAGCATCTTGTCTATTAGAAAGATTTTGCATTCTTAATTGCTGTTCTTGTGAAGACTGTTGTAAATTTGCTTGTTGTTGATTGCTTAAATTTTGAGCTGCTCTAGCTTGTAAAGCTTGTGCATCTCCTTGAGCTATTGGATAAGCACTTTGAATAATTGCATTAAAGATAGCATCTCTACCTACTGTTGAAGGAAGCATTCCTCTCATTGCCATATTTTGATTAACAACATCTACAGCTGGTTTAGCCCATATAGGTATTTCTCCATTTTCCATGCCACCTAATAAAGATTCTATTTGAGAAGATATTAAAGCTTCTGTAGGTAAAGCAGCAATAGCAGCTTGAACTTCTACTGGTTCAGTATCTACTTGAGCCTCTACACTTGCTGGGTCTTGTACAATAGCAGCTGAAATATCAGAAGGTAAGTTAGCAACTTCAGCTATCATATTAGCAGCGGCTCCTTGAGCAGCTACTCCTTTTACTATTCTTTGTTGTGCAGCTTCATAATTAACTTGTTCAATTATTTGTGCTGCTTCTCTACCAACAGCGTTTTCATCAACAATAGCATTTCTGCTTCTTTCTTCTGCTAAAGGTGTTTCTGAAACCTGACTGCCTAAACCTACAACATCTTCAGTAAACGCTCCTGCTGAAATAGCACCTTCAACACTACTAGCCATACTTGCAGCAACATCTTGCTCTACAATTTTTGCAGCCTGTGTAGGTCCATTAAGTTTAGCGTATTCTGTTAAATTTATTTTAGCTTGGTCACTAAAATTTCTAGTAGCTTCTTGAACATTAGCGTCTAATTGTTTAGTTACAGCACTGTAAGTTTCAGCTTCAATGTCTGTAAAATTAGCAGGTAAATCTGCTTTTTCAATAATTGTTCTTCCTTCATCATCAGTAACAGTTGTAACAGTTTCTACAGGTGCTGTAGCTGGTGCTGTTGTTGCTCCTGCTCTTTGGTCTGCAGTAAGGGCTTGCATAGGAGTTTCTACCTGCTCTCTAATTCTAACTTGCTCCCCTGTTTCTGGGTCTATTTCAAAACCTGTTTTTTCAGCTGCTGGTATAACAGCGGCTCCTTGAGGACCTGCTCCTCCTGCAAGGTCTTCAGTAGTTGTTCCTGTTCTTCCAATTCTTTCTTTTCTTGCTGGGTCTTCTACAAGTGATGTAGGTGCTGGTGTGGGTGTTGGCTGAGGTGCTGGTGTGTTATCTGGGTCTGGTGTAGGTACTGGCGGACCGGCTGGTTCTCCACCATTACCTCCATTATTAGATGTTTGCCTATAACCTGCTTGTTGTCCTTTAGCTCCTTTACCTGTGCCTCCATAACTTAATCTTCCGCCCTCTTGTAATACTTTTCTAATTACACCAATAACTGAGCCGCCTTGTCTATAGTCAGCTCTTTCAGATACTGTTCTTGTTCTTTTGTTTTTATTTTTTCTTGCCATTTTTCTTTTTCCTACTTTTTATAGTTTTTAAAAGCTTAGAAGGCTCACCTATAGCAATTAATACCGCTACTCCTTTACCTTTTTTCTTAGCCACTTTTACCCTTGTTATAAATCATTTCAAAAATCTTATCGATTTTTTCTCCCAGTTTTTCTAATCTATCCATTACTTGTTCCATTTCGTCTTTGACCTCTATTTTAGTTACATAATTTTTAGCTATGTCTTCTCTAGTTTTATTTAATAATATGTCTTGTCTTTTTAGCTCTGCAGTATTTTGTCTAATGTTATATAACAACGGAGCTACTATTAATGTAATAATTACATTCCAAACTAGATAAGGTGTAAATTCCATATTATTCTTTTTCTATTATGTCCCAACAATTTAAGTTGGAAGCTATTGTTCTTCTTTCTCCTTCTCCTTTAAATGGGTATACCATGTGTTGTAACCAAGAAGGAAATACTAATAATTTACCTACTTCTGG
>MDSZ01206786.1_pt1 | contig 12518 bp, 8 predicted proteins | sample 811201 | NCBI WGS metagenome assembly MDSZ01 (sample SAMN05326647, study PRJNA326480) | marine metagenome | isolation source: seawater | place: Indian Ocean: North | collected 2010
AAATGCAGAATCATTGTATGCACGGCTGAAAGTGTACAATCCGGCAGGATCTTCACGCTCGAAACCAAGTGCAGAACCATAGTGACCGAAAGTAAAGCTTACACCATTATCTAAAGAGTAGGTGAAATGAGCTTGTTCAAGATCAACATCGTTAGCACCTCCATCAGTATCGATATTTACAGTACCGCTTACATTTCCAACATTAAGAAGGAAATTCAGCTCTACTTCATCGAGATCAAGACTTTGAGTGTCAGTTCCGGAGTCGGAATCAACCATCTTGTATGATCCATCAATGAAACCATTGATAGACAAGTTATCATTGATTTCGATAGCAGAAGCAGATCCTACTAATCCGAAAGCAACCAATGTAGCTATAATTTTGTTTTTCATATTATTCTAGTTTGTTTGTTTGTTTGTTAGATTAATCTAAGTTCTATTATTAATAGAACGAATGATTATAATGAGAATTAATCAAAAAAAGTCAACTCTAAGAATGGCAACTGTTTGCTAAGAGATTTATTTAAATGGACTTTCAAAGGATACAGATTTTCCGTTGTAAAAATTAACTAGGCCTTTTTCTTCAATTCCATCTGCATCAATATCTCCATGATAATGATAGACTCTTTCAATTCTTGGACTTAGAGATCCCTTAATACTATTCGGGTTACCGAGCAACATTCGGACTTTGTATTCTGTAAGGTTTCTTCTCATACCTTCCCAGGTTTCTTTTTTTGTCCATGCTCCCCGAGCTTTTGCTTCTTCGCTTTTAAGTTCAATTCTAAGTTTCGACATGAAGGATTTTTTTTCTTCCTCATTTTGTGGAAGTGAAATTTTGTTTTCTGATAAGGTTTTTGCTTCTTCCGCTTTCTTTTCTACTTTTTTTAAATCTTTACTAATTTGACCACTTTTTGATTCAATTTTTGTAACGCGTTCCTCTAGGCTGTTCAAATTACTAAGAATTAAATCAAGTTTTCTATTAAGTTCGTCATTAGAAATTTTATCTTGTGCAAAGATTATTGAAGGAAGGAGTAAGGGAATCAATTTTAGGAATTTCATAAGAATGTAGAGATGTATTGTTGTGAGTTTATTTTTTGAAAATTTTCTTCATTGATTAAAAAAAATAAAAGATTCTCAATTACTGATTAATTTTAAGCAGTTTATTATTTTGAGAGTGTACGAATTGCGAGATCTTTAAAAATGCTGGACTGTTCTTCTTTGGGTAAGGACATTAATTTTTCGAAGGCTACAATCAGATCAGCCTGCAGATCAATAAGTCTGCGGGTGTTAAATTTCTTTGTAAGGGGAAGTACACGACCTAGAAACCATGGATTTTGAGAAAATACATTGAGGGTTGTTTTATTTCCGGCATCTGAAAAATGGTGTGCATACTTTTGACCAATTTTCTCGATTTGATCCTTGGATAGTCTGGAGTTAGGATCCAATTCTCCACCGTCCACAAGAACTCGTAACTGAATAAGTAAACGATTTCTATTTTGCAGATTACTAAGTAATGGTCGTGCATCTTTCGCGTGAAAAAAATGACGATCTATTGCATCCAGTGCCCATTGTAAATTTCCCGAGTAAAATGCTTCAGTGGCTTCAAAAAAATCCCCTTCCCCAAAATCTGGCACGAGCTCGAGGATAAGTTCTTCGGTTATAATTCCGTGATCATTTCCCAGATAAGAGGCGAGTTTTTTAATTTCCTCGACTCCAAGTCTTGGGTGTGCACCAATTTTACCGGCAAGAAATTCAATGGCTCCATTCGCAAATGATACACCACAGGATTCGGCAGTTTCCTGGGCAAGTCGATTGAATGCTACATCTTCTTTTTCATTTTTTGCAACATCCTGGTAGTTAGAATTTTTTTGTAACCATTTAACAAAACTATGCCCTCGATGAACGGGGCAGGCTGAAATAATTACTTTGGTTTCTCCAAGCCTTTCAAGGAATGGTTTTATATTTTCTAATGCATTTTTTGAACCCTGTGCCGCACCAACCCGCGTTTGATTAATAAAATTTGCCTCGTTTACCCAAATAAGTTTACCACCTCCAAAAAGTGACATGGTTTGACCGGTTGTACGAGTCTCATTGAGTATTTTTTCAACATCTTCAACCCGTTCTGCACGGCCGTCTATTTGTTCTCTGGATAGATCGTCTGGAAAGCCTTTGGCTAGACCATCAAAGATTTCCTTGGCTTTTTGGCGAACGAGGTATTCGTCGTCACCCAAAACTGCATAAAGTGAATCATCCGCCATATACAATCAGACAGTATGGGTGTTAGAAAGAATTTAAAGATTGAAATTATTAGAATCCGCAGCTGCGAAAACTTCATCCAATTTGTATTTCCTTAGTTTCCTACGCATCCAATCTAGAGCTGCAGTGGCTGCACGACGTCTGTTTGATGCACGATCCCCACGAAGCTGGATTTTTTTCGCCCATACTCCAAGTGGAGAGCAATACCCAAGATAAATTGATCCGACAGGAAGAACTTGAGTTCCTCCTGTTGGTCCAGCAAAGCCGGTAACACTAAGACCATAATCAGCTCCAAATTTTTCACAGGCTCCTGTAGCCATAGCAATAGCAATCTCTTCACTAACTGCACCATGTTGATTGATCATACTTTCAGGCACATCTAGAATCTGTACTTTCGCATCATTGTGATAGCAAACAGCTCCACCGTGGAAAACTTTTGATATTCCCGCAATCTCAGTAAACGAGGATGAAAGAAGTCCACCCGTGCAGGATTCTGCGACTGCAAGAGTTTTGTCTAAGTTACGAAGTTCCCGGAAGATTACTTCCGCTAATGTTCTGTCCCCAAGACAGACAAAATCTTCTTCAAGTGCCTCACGACATGCATCAGCGATGTCGTGAAGAGTTTGTTCACTGAGAACTTCCGCATCCAGTGAGCTAAGGCGAACATCAACCATTCCTGCATGTGCACAGTAGCCAACCAACAACGCGTCTCTGCCCTTTAGTAGATGTTCGATTTTCTCAGCAACTGCAGATTCTCCTATTCCAGCGGTTCTAATTTGTAGATAGCAGTCGATCTCTGGGAAAATACCTTCTTTTTGGAGTCTTGGGATAACTTGTTCCTCAAACATAGGATGCATTTCTCTGGAAGGTCCAGGAAGCATAACCAGAATTTTATCATCTTTTTTGAGCCATAAACCGGGAGCAGTCCCATAGGGGTTTTTTAGAATTTCTGAGCTTTCTGGCCTGTAGCACTGCTTAAGGTTTATATCTGGCATGGCTCGCCCCAATTGACTAAATCTTTCCTTGAGAGAAATTTCGACCTCAGGGTCAAATACAAGTTCTTCTCCAAGCACATGGGCGATATTTTCCCGAGTCATATCATCAGTGGTCGGTCCAAGTCCACCAGTTGTAATAATTAAATCAGACCTTTTCCATGAATCTTGAAAAAAAGTTTTTATATCATCTGGGTTGTCACGGATAACCAAATTAGCAGATGGTTCGAGGCCATGGTGAGCAAGTTGGTTTCCAAGATAGGTTAGATGGGCATTCTCACGAATGCCTAATAAGAGTTCATCACCAAGAGTGATGGTTTCGACGCGGATGGGCGAACTCATGATCGGTTGTGTTTAAACATTAAAGGTTTTAAATTGTGTTGTAGCCAACATATAAATTACTCAAGTTTAAATTTATTGCCAATGCAAAATCAGAAAGCTGAACTTCGAACTTTTATTCGGGGACTACCACAAAGCTCCGGAGTTTATATGATGAAGGATCGGTTGGGTCATGTCATTTATGTGGGTAAGGCAAAAAATTTGAAGAGAAGAGTTGGTAGTTATTTTCAGGGTTCAAGGCGCTTTATTCGAGCACAGCCAAAAATTGCTGCGATGGTAGAAATGGTGTGTGAGATTTCTATCCATAATACAAAAAACGAAACCGAAGCCCTTCTTTTGGAAGGAAAATTGATTAAGGAATATAAACCTCGATACAATACAGATTTTACTGATGATAAACAATTTCTACTCGTTCGAGTGGATTTGCAAAATGATCTGCCAAAATTTCGTCTTTGCAGAAACAAAAAAGAAGATGGAGCTCATTACTATGGTCCATTTGCTCAGGCGGGTTTTTTACGGTCGACACTTTCTGAAATGCGAAAGAAATTCGGAATCCTTCTTTCAGATGCTAGACCAGAAAAATTAGGAGATGGAAAATATCGTTTATATGACGATGTAAGGGCAGAAATATTTGCCGGACACAATGAAACAACTCGTGAAGAATACAGAAAGAGAGTAGAGGAGGCATGTTTGTTTCTTGAGGGTAAAGCAAAGGGTTGGCTTGCAGAATTAAGGGAGAAAATGAAAGTTTATGCGGAGTTAATGGAGTTTGAAAGAGCTGCAGAATTTCGTGATTTGGCAGATGCACTATCTAAAACAATTAAGAAAACGCGCAGGTTTACTACACATTGGCCAAAGTCAGAGGCTTCAAGTTGGTCAAGTTTGGAGAGATTACGAGATATTCTTGAATTAAATCGCCCGCCAGTTGTGATTGAATGCTTCGATATTTCTCATGTTTCTGGAACATTCGTGGTCGCTTCAATGGTACGATTCGTGTCAGGGAAAGCAGATAAGAAATCCTTCAGAAGATACCGTATAAAAAGCTTTGTGGGGAACGATGACTTTCGGTCGATGGAAGAGGTTGTGGGAAGAAGGTATGGTAGGCTATTAAAATCAGAAAAAGATTTCCCTGATCTAGTCGTTATAGATGGTGGTGCGGGTCAAGTTAGTTCAGCCGTAAAAGCCTTTGCCAATCTGGAAATTGATCCTCCACCAATTATTGGTTTAGCAAAGCGTGAAGAGAGTATAGTATTTCCAGATCAAAGAGAGGATTTGGTTTTAGATCCAAGGGATTTGGGATTGCGGATTCTCCAGCAAGTTCGAGATGAAGCTCATCGTTTTGCAAACCAATATAACGCTGATCTAAGGAGTAAAAGAATTAAGGAATCAATTTTGGATGATTTTAAAGGTCTTGGTGAAAGTAAAAGGAAAGCCTTACTTGATCATTTTGGCTCTATTGAGAAGTTAAAAAATGCTAGATCGGAAGAGATTCAAATGATCGATGGAATCGGCCCCAAGCTAGCTGATCGCTTATATGAATTTTTAAATTTTGGAAAGGATGCGTAGTTTTTTAATTCTTTTTATTTTATTCTTTTTTTTAGCAGTAAAACTTATTGCAGAAGATTGGTTTAAGTGGAGAGGGCCTAAAGGAAATGGAACTTGGTTCGAACCTAGGATTTCTAAAAAATTACCTGTTAATGGTATAAAAAGAATTTGGAAAACCAGTATTTTTCCAGGTTACTCAGGTGTTACTGTAAGAAACGGTTTAGTTTACACGATGGATCGACCAGATACGGGTATTGAAGATGGTCTGGAAAGAGTAATTTGCCTCGATGGGAAGACTGGAGAAATTATCTGGTTTTTCTCTTATCCAGTTGATTATCAGGATCTAGGCTACGGTAAGGGACCAAGGTCTTCAGTTTGTATTGTTAATGATCGAGTATTTAGTTTTGGCGCTATGGGAAATGTTGTCTGTTTGGATTCCCAATCTGGCCAAAAAATTTGGATGCGAAATTTGGTCAAAGAAGAAAATGCAACAATTCCAATTTGGGGTTTTTCAAGCACTCCAGAACCTTTGAATGACGAAATCCTTTTAAATGCGGGATGTAAGCCAAATGGTCTGATTATTTCTCTTTGTCAGAAAAGTGGAGAAACAAAATGGAAGGTTGGAGATGATGAAAAAGCTGGTTATGCACCCCCGCTTGTCATTGATTCCTCAAGCGGTAAGCAATTGTTGGTCTGGGGACCCAACCGAATTATGGGTTTGCCGGTTGGAGGTGGTGAACCTTATTGGGAAATTCCATACAAGGTAAAATATGGTGTGTCCATTGCAAAACCAATTTATCATAATGGTTTTGTATTGGTTAGTGGATTTTGGCATGGGACAAAAGCAATTCGACTTGGAAAAAGTAAGGAAGATGCAAAAATTGTCTGGTCAAATGAATTTGAATTGAGAGGGTTGATGTCTCAGCCATTACTAAGGGAGACTGTATGTTTTTTGCTTGAACGGTCGAATGGATTGACTGCATTCGATTTTAAAACGGGAGAAATTTTTTGGACTGATAAACATAACCTTACGCCTTCGGAACGAAATCCTCAGGCAAGTATTATTTGGACTGATCAAGAAAATGGAGAAGCATTGGCTTTAAATGCTTTAGGAGAGTTGGTTTTTATGAATCTCAATAGGGATGGTTTTAAGGAATATTGGCGTGAACAAATAGTGAGTAAAACATGGGCTCATCCTGCTTATTCAAATGAATTTGTATTTTCTCGGGATGATCAATCTGTGTATTGTTACGAATTGCCTCTTGATCATGGTAAATAATGGAATTATAGAAATTACTACACTTTTACCCCCAACCAAATACTATCCTCTGTTTTACTATGCATCTGTATAAAACCCTCAATGGATTTATTATATCTTTGGGTGATGAGTTTCGTTTAATTAAAGATTCAATAGATTGGGATGTGCTGATTAATAGAGATGGTTTACGGAATTATTTGGAGTTGGTATGGAAGGATGCTAGTACAGTTGAAAATCCTTTATTATCAAAATCTCAACTTCTTCCACCTATTGGAAATCAGGAAGTCTGGGCTTCCGGAGTTACTTATTACTCAAGTCGATTAGCTAGGATGGAGGAATCCAAAGATGCAGGGGGGGGTGATTTTTACAGTCGAGTTTATCAGGCTGCTAGACCAGAGATTTTTTTTAAAGCGACTCCAAATAGGGTAGTCGGTCACGGTCAAAACTTTAAGATAAGAGGGGACTCGAGTTGGGATGTTCCTGAACCAGAATTGACTTTGTTTGCAACGACAAATGCTGAGATTGTTGCATACACAATTGGTAATGATGTTTCTTCGAGAAGTATTGAAGGAGAGAATCCGCTCTATTTACCACAGGCAAAAACATTCGATAAGTGTGCATGTTTGGGACCTGGACTTTATGTTCCAAAAGAACCTATTTCTCTAGATTCAAAAGTTAAGATTAGAATTAAGAGAAGTGGAACAGAAAAGTTTTCAGGGGAAACTCTATTATCAGAAATGAAAAGAAAACCAGAGGAATTAATTGGTTATCTTTTTCGCGAATGTACCTTTACGGATGGTGTTTTTCTAATGACTGGTACTGGAATTGTTCCCAAAAATGATTTCACTCTAATGAAAGGAGATGAAGTCGAAATTGCCATAGATTCAATCGGTACATTATTAAATTTTGTAGAATAACAAATGTTAAAAAATTCAGATTATGCAAAAAACTTCACTCATAGGTTTCTCTCGTGGTAATGTTCATGAATCCTGTTTCCAAGCTGTTAACCCTTCAACTGGTGAAACTTTCGAACCTTTTTATATTCATGCATCCAATAATGAGGTCAATCTTGCTTGTGAACTTGCAGAAAATGCTAAGATAGAATTGGCAAATCTTTCGGGGAAAAAGAAAGGAGAATTTTTAAGAAAGATTGCTCATAAAATTGACGATGCAGTAGATGAAATAGTTAAAGTTGCTACTTCTGAGACGGGTCTTCCTGAGGCTAGAATTCGCGGAGAAACTGCAAGAACAAGCGGACAGTTAAGAATGTTTGCCGATTTAGTTGAAAATGGCTCTTGGGTTGACGCTAGGATTGATCCAGCAATTCCCGATAGACAGCCCATAGCTAAACCTGATTTGCGCTCAATGTTAAGACCGATTGGACCGGTTGCTGTATTTTGTGCAAGTAATTTTCCTCTAGCATTTTCAGTAGCAGGAGGAGATACTGCTTCTGCTTTTGCTGCTGGATGTCCAGTTATTGTAAAAGCTCATCATGCCCATCCTGGTACAGCTTTGTTAGTTGGTGAAATTATAGTGGAGGCAATAAAAGAATCTAATTTACCTGAAGGTGTCTTTTCACTCTTATTTGGAGGCGGGCAGACAACGGGTCAACAAATTGTACAACATCCATTTGTCAAAGCTGTTGGCTTTACTGGGTCAAGAATTGCGGGGCGTGCAATTTTCGATCTTGCTTCAAAACGGGAAGAACCGATTCCAGTTTTTGCTGAAATGAGTAGCATTAATCCCATTTTTTTATTCAAGGGCATGAACGAGGATCGAATGAGAGAAATTGCTGATGGATTGTTTGTTTCCGTAACTCTTGGTACAGGTCAATTTTGTACAAACCCAGGTGTCGTTTTTTATCCTGAGGATAATTCAGGGCAATGTTTTAAAGATTTATTTTTAGATAAAATGAACGCTTATGAACCAAGTGTTATGTTACATAATGGGATCCGAAATTCGTATTATGAAAAAATTGAAAAATTATCTCTACTTGATGGGGTTAGTGTTCTTTGTGGAGAGAATTCCACAATTCGTCAAAATGGATGTTTTGCTAGCACTACTGTTTTTGAGGTTACTTTAGAATCATTTATACAACAAAATGAGCTTTCTGAAGAAATTTTTGGTCCTTCCACAATACTTGTTTCATACAAGGATGAAAATGATTTGATAAAAGTAGCAAACCAATTGGAAGGACAGTTAACTGCTAGTATATTTGGAGAAAATGATGATCTTGAAAAACATGAACAATTAGTTTCTGTTTTAGAAATAAAAGCTGGTCGATTATTATTTAACCAGTTTCCTACCGGGGTTGAGGTTTGTGCTTCGGTTGTTCATGGAGGGCCTTATCCTGCAACCACAGACAGTAGGTCAACATCAGTCGGTACGGGTGCAATTCTTCGTTTTTCCCGTCCTGTTTGTTATCAGGGTTTTCCTGATGAATTCCTTCCCGAAGAATTAAAGAACAAAAATCCTTTGGGAATACTAAGAGATGAGATCTAAAAGCTTTACCACTTTTTTGAACTGTGAGTTTGTAGATTAAATTTGTTTTGCCATTTGGATTAAGAAAAACAATAAACTTTCTAACACAATTTTTTAATTAATTAACACTCAACTTAACTGACATGCTTGGTAAAAAAAGTACAATTGGGATTTTTGATTGCCTAGAAGGGCAATTTAGGATGCTTGATAAGTTTCCATTCATTGTTGGGTGTATGGGTAACGCTGACTGGCAGGTTCCCGGCGGTGAGGGTTGGGAAGGTGCCTGTATGGTTAAAAAATCTGGCAGTGTATTTAGAATAGTACCCAACAAAAAAGGCGATGAGAAACTTCTTGTAAATGGAGGACCTTTTTCTGAGCCTTTTAATGTTGAGGATGATGAAGTTTGCACTTTGCAGTTTGTAGGATACCCACTTGTCGTATTTGCCGGTAAAGATCCAAAATCGTGGGCAGATCAAATTCAGAAAGGACAATGGATATTATCAAACGGTAGAACCGGAACAGATTATGTTCAATGTAGTAGGTACGAAGTTCTTGAAAAAATTCAGGAGTTTGGAGCAGATATCTCAGAGTGTGCCATTAAGCCAGTTGGTTTAGATGTTCCTTTTTGGGTAGTTCATTTGATTGATTTGCTACAACCCCCTGAAGATGATGACGAAGAAGAAGAAGAGATTTATCAGGAAGAGATCGTTGTTGATCCTGACAGAGGTGAGTTTACTTGTCCTACCTGTTGGTTAAAGTTTGATAGAGCTGATGTATTGAGCATTGCAGTCCACGAAGACCTACGCGGAGACCGTAAGTTGGGAGAAGATGCCATGCTCAGATTTGTCCCGACTGAATTTAATTCTAAAGGTCAGGCTATGGATGCTATGGGATTGCCAACTACTGATGTCGCTTGTCCTCATTGTCATAGAAAACTCCCTCCGGGGTTTATGGATGTGACGCATCATATTTTTTCTATTGTCGGTGCCCCTAGTGCTGGGAAATCCTACTATCTCAGTGTTTTAGTTCGGCAAATGCAAAGAACATTGTTTCGCGAATTTGGTATAGCTTTTCGGGATGCGGACCCAAGCTGTAATGCAATTCTCAACTCCATGAAAAACCGTTTATTTGCTGGTAGTAGTTCAGCTGATGCAATGTTAATAAAAACGCAGTTGGAAGGGGAGATGTACGAACGTCTTCATAGGCACGACCGAGTTGTTGCCTTACCTCGTCCGTTTGTTTTCAGTTTATCAGATCCGCGAGGTACCGGCCATGACTGTTCTCTTATATTTTATGATAATGCCGGTGAGCACTTTGAGCCTGGAATTGCTAATGAAGAAAGTCCTGGTACTCTTCACGTAGCAAGTTCCTCTGGCATCTTTTTCCTCTTTGATCCAATTGCGAGTCCGGAGTTCCGTAGAGCTCTTCGTGGTCATCAAGACCCACAGTTCACTATGGAAGGTGCTGGGAAAAGGCTTGATCAACAGGATGTTATCATGGCGGAGCTCGAAATAAGAGTTAAGCAAAATCAGAATATTAGTATAGCTGAGAAAATTGATGTTCCTTTGGCGGTTATGATCGGCAAGTGCGATATTCTAAAAGATCATTTAGATTGGGAAAGAATTCATTGGCCTATTAAGGACAAACAACTCCATACAGAAATAATAGACAAAAATTCTGAAATCCTTAGGGAATTTCTTATGGATATGCATCCTTCAATAGTTGCTAATTCAGAGGCTATTTCAAATAATGTGAGATACTTCCCTGTAAGTCCATTTGGGCATAGTCCAGAGCGACTCGAATTAGATGGGCAGACATTTATTGCACCGGATCCAGATAAACTTGACCCAGTTATGGTTGAAGTACCGACTTTATGGATGCTTAATCATGTTGAACCTGATTTGTTACCTTTCGTAAATGGTTCTTGAGCTAGTTTCTTGTAAGAATGGCTCTGCAATTAATATTTACTAGTACACCTCAGGGCTTAGAACCTGGTAGATCAGGATACTGCACTGTTGCGAGACATAAAGATATACGTCAGAGACTCGTTCGGGAATTAGAGCGACTCAGCGTATATGATTTTGGTCAACAGGTTGGTGCTAATAGAGTTGATATCTCAGTTTACAGGAAAATAGCTCTTGGTTCTGAAGAGTTTTATGTACTCACAAGGATTTGTGATGCGGGAATGGATTATACAAATCGTACTAATTATTTGGCCCACCATTTGATTCTGGACGGTTTTGAAATTGCAACGAGTCCTTCACCAGCAGAAGTCTTTTTAAATTGGAATGGATGGAAAAGAAAATGGGAGGAAGGACCGAGATATCTTACCCCTGGTGAAGAGGTTAAATTATCAGGCTTTAAATCAAAAGGTTTAGTTCCATGTAAAAATTGGCTCAGCTTTACAAATGATCCTGGCAATGGAGCGTCTCTTGTTTCTCAGAGTATGGTAAAACCAATCGTCTTAGAAAATGCTCCAGGTCAAAGTAGTCATTTATTGCAATTATTTGCCGAATCAAGTGCTTTACTTAAGCTTCAATTGGATGCATGGGATTATTCGTTTACCACATATCTTCAAGGAAATGACGATCCAAAGTCTTTTGCTTGGCTTGGTATAGAAGGCCAACCAGCCGGAGAAAGATTAAAACAAGGTGGTCTCAGAAATTACATAGACCTAAGGGATTGGTCTGGTAGCTCTATATCCGACGAAATTGATCCATCACTTTCGCATATTGCAAGGAAAGGGCCTACTGCACCTCCGACTAAGAGAGTTAAAAGAGGAACTTCATCGAGTACTCGTTCACCTTTGAGTAGTCAACAGGTTGATAAGATCAAAGCAACCAGTTCTGCTTACCTTTCATCTGCACCATCAGGGTCATCAGTATCTCAGCAGGAACCATCTAATAAGAAAAATAAAAAGAAACGACCTTGGCTATTACAATTGGCTGTTATATCAACTGCACTGTGTCTTCTGGGTGCCTTAATTTTCGGCCTAGTTTATAATTTGGGTGATTGGTTTAACAAGGATGAAGTTACTTCTGATAATAAATCACAGACCATTGAAAAAAAATTTGATGTAAAAGATAGTAAAGATATTAATTCTCGACCACTTGCCTTTGGTTCATTTGCAAATTTGGATAGTGTTGAGTACTTGAGAGTTGTTGAAAAACCAGCACATTTAAGGTGGTTAAAGATAGATGTTGGAACTTCAGAACCCCTGAGAGTAAAGATTGATGACAAACATTTTGAGAAATTTGAAAATGTTTTAGATCAAATAAGTGAAGGTGATGATCTTGAAGTTATTGTTAAAAAAAATGATGAAGGGTTATTCTTCGATGAACTTAAAAACGCACCAGCTTTAAATAATAGAGGTAAATTAGAAAAAATTTCATTTAATGAAAATAAATCAGTAAATTTTGAACTTTTAGAAAATAAGTTTTCTATAAAACTGGCTGATAAAAAATACGAGTTTGATATGAGACGCTCTAAGCCATCTGATAGAGATAGGGTCGGAAAGCTAGTAGCGTTGTTAGATTCCGGTAATCAAATTCCTTTTAGCTTCCGTTCTAATGGTTCAAAGATCTTTCATATTGATTCATTTGAATTACCTAGCGATGAGAACATGGAAACTTCAGCAGCCAAAGAACCTG
>MDSZ01010876.1_pt1 | contig 12517 bp, 10 predicted proteins | sample 811201 | NCBI WGS metagenome assembly MDSZ01 (sample SAMN05326647, study PRJNA326480) | marine metagenome | isolation source: seawater | place: Indian Ocean: North | collected 2010
ATTTCTAGTCCGTCGGCATTTTCTATGAGTGTTTCATAATTGATAACGCAAGAATATATGTTTTTTAGATTTTTTTGTAATCCTGTTTTTTTTAAGTTTTTTTCTAAAATTTTAACTTTATTTTCTTTTTTTATTGCAATACCTTGACTTGTGGAATTGGACGTTGTTATAAATAAAATTGATGTCAATATGTAATGAAAATAAGTTTTCATGATTTAATATTTTTAACAAAATTAGTGTTTAAAAATTATGTACTAATAAGTTTGTTTATTTTTATATAATATTTACTAAAAAAATGAGAAAAAATTTTTCAATCAGTGGAGTACCAGATTTTGATGCTGACTCTAGTAGAAAAAGAAATTATATAATTCAAATTATAAAGAAACATTTTGAATTATTTGGTTTTTCATCAATTCAAACCTCTTCAATTGAGAAAAAATCAACTTTACTTGGTAACTATGGAAATGAAGGTGAGAAATTAATTTTTCAAATTTTGAATGGCGGTAATTTCCTATCTAAAGTTGATAAAAATATCAAAAATATGTCCTCTAACGAACTTTCTCCCTTAATAAGCTCTAAGGTGCTAAGATATGATTTAACCGTGCCACTGGCAAAGTTTGTTTCTGAAAACTACAATGATCTAGTATTTCCCTTTAAGAGATATGAAATAGGAAAAGTATGGAGAGCGGAGAGACCACAGAAAGGGAGATTAAGAGAGTTTACTCAATGCGATGCAGACATCGTTGGAGACTCTTCTCAGTTATCAGAACTTGATATTCTTTTATTGTCTAATTCTATTTTTAAAGAGTTAAAAATTAATTCTTCTGTAGTAAAGGTTAATAATAGAAAAATACTTGAAGGCATATTTGATTCATTCAACAACAAAAAAGTTTCATTCAATGTCTTTTGTACAGTTATTGATAAACTTGACAAAATTGGGATGGAAAATGTTATTTCAATTTTAAAAGAATATAATTTTTCATCACAAAATATATTAATACTAAAAAAATTATTTAATCTTGATTCCGATTTTCCTGAAAAAAAACAATACATCCGGAATAATATCAAAGAGAATAGCAAATTAAATGAAGGTATTAATGAACTGGATTTTTTATTTAACAATCTTAAAAGAATTAAAGTCAATATTCCTACAGTTAATTTTGATTTGTCTCTTGCTAGAGGACTTGATTATTATACATCTACAGTATTAGAAGTAACAGAAAAACACTTAACTGGCATGAGTATGGCCGGAGGAGGAAGATATGATAACCTAACTGAAAGGTTTGGTATTAAAAATGTAAGTGGAGTTGGAATATCTTTTGGAATAGATAGAATTTATATGTTTATGGAATTAAACAACCTTTTTCCTAAGGATTTAGTAAACTCTGTTGATGTTATGTTTGTTAACTTTGGGTCAGAGCTTATAGAGCATGTCATCCCAATGACAATGGAAATTAGAAATCTTGGATTTTCATGTGAAATATATTCTTCTCAAAATAAAATTTCAAAACAAATGTCATATGCAAATAAACGCAATATAAAATTTGTAGTTATTTTCGGACAAAATGAGTTTAAAAGTAACATTTTAACTATTAAGAATATGAAATCTAGTGAACAAATAGAATTATCATTCGCTGAATTTAAAGACTTATTATTAAAAACTAGAAACGATGTTTGATATTTCAACTGACAAATTAAAAATTAGTGATTTATGGGACCTTGTTCAGTCCAATGAACTAATTATGTTGAATAGCTCATCAATGTCAAATATTAAAAAATCAAGACTATTTATTGAAAAATCATTAGAATCTAAAAATGGACTCATATATGGAATAAATACCGGATTTGGATCTCTTTGTAATACAGAAATAAACTCAAATAATATTGATGAACTGCAAGAGAAGTTAATATTGTCACATTCTTGTGGCATGGGTGGTAGAGTTCCAAAAAAAATAATAAGACTAATATTACTGTTAAAAATTAGATCACTCAGCTTTGGTTACTCAGGAGTACGACTTGAACTTATCGAGAAATTAATTTTCTTTTACAATAACGATATTATACCTGTAATATTTAAGCAAGGCTCTTTAGGTGCATCCGGTGATCTTGCTCCATTGGCACACTTATCACTTCCTCTTTTAGGAAAAGGTGAAGTTTATTTCAATGATCGAATATTGCCATCTTCCGAGGTGCTTAAAAAATTTAATACTAAAAAAATAAAATTGTCATTTAAGGAAGGACTTGCTTTAATCAATGGAACTCAATTTATGTGTGGATATGGTGTGTGGTGTATCTACATGGCACATAAAATTTATAATCTTTCTAATTTAATTGCATGTATCTCTTTAGAGGCATTTGATTGTAGATATGAACCGTTTGATAAATTTGTTTCAAAAATTAGACCTCACAATGGTCAAATTCACACTACCGATCAAATTCGAAAAATTCTTGATATTGAAAACAGAAATGTAACAACAGAAAAACATGTTCAAGATCCTTATTCTTTTAGGTGTATTCCTCAGGTTCATGGGGCAACATATGATGTTATAAAACATGTCGAGTCAGTATTCCAAATTGAAATAAATTCAACTACTGACAATCCAAATATTTTTCATTTAGAAAAAAAAATTATTTCTGCAGGAAATTTTCATGGTCAAGCACTTGCTATGGCAATGGATTATCTTGCGATATCTCTCAGTGAATTAGCAAATATTTCTGAGAGAAGAATTTATAAATTAATTTCAGGTGAAAGAAATCTACCAGAATATTTGATAGATGATCCAGGATTAAACTCTGGATTTATGATTACGCAATATACAGCAGCATCTATTGTTAGCCAGAATAAACAATTGGCTTCTCCAGCATCTGTTGATAGTATTGTGTCATCAAATGGACAAGAAGATCATGTAAGTATGGGTGCAAACTCAGCAACAAAGCTTAATAAAATTGTTGAAAATGTAATTTCAATTTTATCAATTGAAATATTTAATGCTGCACAAGCTCTTGATTTAAGAGAGAAAGATTCCACAAAAATGATATCCAAATTAATAAAGTTGTACAGGGAAGAAGTACCTAAACTCAACTCAGATTGTCAGATGAACTTACATATTGAAAAAAGTCGTAAGTTTCTTTTAGAACTTGATGAAAAAAAATTACTCAAGACTCAAAATTAGCTCTGACAATATAATTCTTAATATTGTATAAACAGGCATTGCAATAATCATCCATATTATTCCACCGATAAACCCGGCAGCCATAGCCACAAGAAATATTTCAAGGGGATGTGCTTTGAATGCCCGAGAATAAATACTTGGAATTATAAAAAAATTATCAATGCACTGAACTGAACCAAATAAAATAAAAGTTTTGATAATAAATGGAATCAGTAGATTAATCATACTTTGATCAATATAAAAGCTACCAACCATTGTAACAGTAAAGAAAAACCCAATTAAAGGACCAAAGTAAGGTATGATATTAACCACTGCTGCAAATAATGCAAGAGTCCACGGATTAGGTAATTTTAAAATGGACATACCAAGACCAAATAACAGGTATATAATTGTAGTCTGTAGACATAATCCACCGAAATAGCGTCTTATAAAAAATATAATCATATTAATCTTTTTTTCCGAATCAGAAATGAAAAGAGATAGTGATTTTATGGAGTTTTTTTTAAGCAATGACTTATCTCTAATCATAAAAAATGCAATGAAAAGAATCGAAAAAATTGCCAAGAAAATATTTCCCAATATTTCAAACATGGATTGAAAAACATCACCAATGGAGGAGATATTTAGGTTGTTAATCAAACTTTTAAAATCTAATTTGAAATTTAAGTTGTAAGAACTAAATTTTTTATTTACTTCATTTGTTAGTAAAGTTAAAAAACTTTCAATTTCGTCAAGTTGAATCGAACTTAATATTTGAATCTCCTCAATTATAACAGGAGATAAAATATATCCAATTAAGGTTCCCACAGTTGAAATGAGTGATAGGCAAATTATTGCAGAAACGGTTGTGTTTATTTTGTATTTAAAAATTTTTAAACCACATAAAAAATTACTCAAGGGATTAATAGTAATTGCCAGAACAGTTGCGATAAATACATAAATAATTAGTAATTGTATTTTAGTTATAAGAAAGACTAGTGAAGCTAGAAGTACTAATAATATGATACTTTGAGTAGTTTTTTTCATTTTATTGAATTTGGATTCATTGAATATGCTAAAATATTGGCGCCCATTTTAAGAGCTTTGATTCTAGTATTTTGTGGGTTATTATGAACAGCTCTATCCTCCCAGCCATCACTCAGATCAGTTTCATATGAATAAAAACAGACAATCCTATTTTTATGAATTATGGCTAAACCTTGAGCTTTTTTATTATCATGTTCGTGTATTTTTGGTAAGCCCTCTTCAAATTTATATATTATGTTATAAATTTTATGATTTTTTGGTAGTTCAACCCATTCTTTGTCGGGAAAAATTTTTTTTACTTCATTTCTAATGTACTTATCCATTCCATAGTTGTCATCAATATGAAGAAAGCCCCCGGCCAAAAGATATTTTCGTAGATTAGTAATGTCTGAGTTACTAAAAGATACATTTCCATGACCCGTCATATGAACAAATGGGTAGTTGAATATTTTTTTACTTGATGGTTCAACAATATCGTAGTTTTCTTCGATATTCATATTAAGATTTTCATTGCAAAATGTTACAAGATTTTTTAATGAACTTGGATTTGCGTACCAATCACCTCCTCCAGAGTATTTCAAAGTAGCTATTTGATAACTACTTTGCGCGAATAAATTCATTGAAAATAAAAAAAATACAAATCTCATTTTTGTACGATTATAGTTCAAATTTAAGAATTAAAAAATAATTCAAGTAATTGACATGATACAATACCCGCGGTTTCTGTTCTAAGTATGTTTTCACTCAAATAAATACTCTTCATTTTTAACCTCTTTGATTCTTCAATTTCTTTTATTGAAAAATCTCCTTCGGGCCCTATTAAAATGTTGATTTCGCTTGATTTTTTAAATCTGTTAACAGTCTCCTCAAAAGAAAATTTTTCTAGATTATGACAATGAGCAATAATTGAACTTTTATGATTAATATTTATATAATCAAAGAAATTCATAGGTTCATTTAATTTAGGAATAGTTGTATTTTTTGACTGTTTTAGAGCTGATATTAAAACTTTTTTTGCTCTTGTTATATTTATGTTTTTTTTTTCAGAGTTTTCACAAATTAACGGAGTAATCTCACTTACTCCAATTTCAGTGGCTTTTTCAAGAAACCAATTAAATCTTGTGTTACTTTTAATTATTCCGATTCCAATTTTTGTTTTTACTTTTTTTGTTTTTTTCTTAAAAATTTTAAGATCACCAAGCTGAACTAATTGTTTTTGCACTCCAACAATTTTGGAAACATATATAATACCCAATCCGTCTGTTACATAAACCTTGTCACCATTTTTTTTCCTTAAAACCTTAAGACAATGTCTACTTTCAGTGTCTGATAATATACAGTTATCTACATTAATTTTATTTACAAAGAAAAGAGTCATATTTTGCTCATTTAGGCCCTCCTTTGGAAATATCATTTAATTTTTTTGTAGAAATATTAGAAAAATTATTTGAATTTGATGTAATAGATTTATAATTACTTTTAAATAAATCGGCAAGTTTTTTTGCCTTTTCATGATAATCTTTTTTTTCTTTCCAATTATTTATCGGGTTAAGAATAATTTCAGGCACTCCAGGACATGATTCAGGCATCATCAATTTAAATATGTCGTGTTCAGTGTAATTAACTTTGTCAAGTTCATCGTTGAGAGCTGCATTTATCATAGATCTCGTATATTTGAGTTTTATTCTATTTCCTTTTCCATATTCACCACCTGACCAACCTGTATTAACTAACCATACATTTACATTTTGATTTTCTATCTTGTCGCCAAGCATACTTGCATATTTCGTCGGGTGAAGTGGCATAAATGGAGCACCAAAACATGATGAAAAAGTTGCTTGAGGTTCGTTTATTCCTTCCTCCGTTCCCGCTATTTTTGATGTGTAGCCGGAAATGAAATGATACATAGCTTGTTGTTTGGAGAGTTTTGAAATTGGTGGTAAGACACCAAATGCATCAGCAGTTAAAAAGAATATATTTTTAGGGCTTGGTCCCTTTGAAGGTTTAGCAATATTTCTTATGTGTTCGATTGGGTAACTAACACGAGTATTTTCAGTCTTTGATGAATTAGAAAAATCTATTTCACAATTATTATTTAAAAAAATATTTTCTAATAAAGCACCATTTTTTATTGCAGCATAAATATCAGGTTCAGTCTCTTTGTTAAGGTTTATACACTTTGCATAGCAACCACCTTCAAAATTGAATATTGTATCTTCTGACCAGCCGTGTTCATCATCTCCAATTAATTTTCTTTTTGGATCGGCAGAGAGAGTTGTTTTTCCAGTTCCAGATAAACCAAAGAACAGGGATGTATCGTTTTTAGTTCCAATATTTGCTGAGCAATGCATTGACAATACATTTTTGTAGTGCGGTAAAATAAAGTTTAGAACAGAGAATATGCCTTTTTTTATTTCACCGGTGTAACCTGTCCCTCCAATTATAATGGTTTTGTCTGAAAAGTTTATTATAGAGAAATTTTCATTATTTATACCGTAACTTTTTGGTTCAAATACTTTGTAACCTGGAGCACATAGTATTGTCCAATCTGCAATAAAGGAACTGATTTCATTGCTCGTAGGTCTAAGAAACATATTGTGTCCAAATAAATTTGACCATGGATACTCGGTTATAAGTGAAATTTTTAATTTGAATTTGTCTTCTGCACATGCATATGCTAGTCTTCCAAAAATTTTTTTTCCTCCTAAATAATCAATTATACCATTTTTTAATTTTTTGTAATTGACTGGTTCAATCGCTTGATTTATAATTCCCCAATCAACAGAGTTACTAGTAATTTTGTCTTTAACTATAAACCTGTCTTTTGGTGCTCGTCCCGTAAATTTACCTGTGTCAATGGTGAGAGTATTATTATTTGTTAATTTACCCATATTTAAGTCAAGAGTGATTTTAGTCAATTTTTGAGGACTTAGGTTCCAAGAAATATCACTATTGTTGCTAATAATTTTAGTAATATCAGCTGATGAATTTGAATTAATTGTTGTCATAACAATTATTGTTGTAATAGTTAATTATAGTATTAATTAAATTTAGCTTTCTTGTAATTTTGAGGGTCTGTTATAAATTTTTTTGAATACGAATAAAAATCATTTTTGATTGCTTTTGATTCGAAAACTTCCATAATTAATGACATTTGGGAAGTATTAATACACAATCTTTGTAAATATGTTTTGATAATGTTAAGCTTTTTTTCATCAGAGCTTTGGTTGTTCATTTGTTCGATAATGATTGTTAATCTTTCATCTTCCATGGTAAAATTGCAATCGTTTGATTTAGTTATGAATGTTATAGTTAAAAAACATAGCATCAATAAGAATTTTTTCATACAAGATTATTTAATAATTAAACTTTGACTAATTTATGTATTTATTTTATTTAGTTGTTAATTAAAATTATTATTTTTTGAAAAATTATGAAAACAGTACTACTATTTGGAGCAGGTAGATCAACATACACTTTGATTAAATACTTAACTAATGAGTCCAAGACTCTTAATATCAAAGTTATAATTTGTGATATCTCAATTAACGATTTTGTAAAAAAACAATTAAAATCTAACTCTTGTGAATTTGTTAAACTAGACATAATCGATATTAAATTAAGAAGGAAACTTATTTCTGAGTCAAATTTAGTCATCTCAATGTTACCACCTAGTTTTCATATTGATATAGCCAAGGATTGTATTAACTATAGTGTTAATATGATAACAGCCTCATATGTTTCAGATGAAATGAATGCATTAGATGAAAACGCAAAAAAAGCAAACATAATAATTTTAAATGAGGTAGGACTTGATCCTGGAATTGATCATATTTCAGCTATGGATATGATCAACAAGTTAAAAGACAAGAATGCAGTAATTAAATCTTATAAATCTCATTGTGGTGGGCTAGTAGCACCTGAATCTGACAATAATCCTTGGAATTATAAGTTTACCTGGAATCCAAGAAATGTTATACTTGCTGGTTTAGATGGGGCTAAATATTTAAAAAATAATTTAGTAAGGACGTATAATTATAATGAAGTCTTTTCAAAAGTTGAGAAAATTAAGATTCCTGGACACGGTGTTTTTGAATCATATGCTAACAGAAATTCACTACCATATAAATCAAAGTACGGTCTTGAGGATTCAACGACAATTCTGAGAGGAACTATAAGGGCAGTTGGATTTTGCAAAGCCTGGGATGTTTTTGTTCAACTCGGTATGACAAGTGATTCAGGAAATAATCTAATTCAAAGAGAGTTATTTGAAGATTATGTAAAAAAAACTAATAATGAAGATATATTCAATAAAATGAATTATTTAGATCTGTTTGATAAAAAATATACAGATAATTCACAAAATCCCTACAAACACCTATACAATGTTTTAATTGACAAGTGGAAATTGTCTAAGAACGACATTGACATGATTGTTATGCAGCATATATTCGACTATAAAATTAACAACGTTAATAAAACTCTCAAGCTTTCAATGATTGTTAAAGGGGATAATGATTTGGAAACAGCCATGGCAAAGACAGTTGGTTTACCTGTTTTCTTCGCAACAAGATTAATATTAAAAGGTGAAGTAAATTTGAAGGGAGTTAAAATCCCGATTCACAAACAATTATACGAACCCATACTCCATGATTTGATGCATGAAGGAATTGAATTTATCGAGTCATAAAAACTTAATTAATATTAGGCAAAAAAGAGTACTCTTTAGCATAATACATCATTTGCTCCGTAAAATTGTCAGGATATTCAATTAATACATCAATTATTTCATTATTGGCATCCAATTCAGTTACATAATTTGGATTGATAAAGCCACCATAAGGCGCACTGTCAAATTTCTTTGACCTTGCCAAGACCTCATCATGTATTTCAGAGTCAACTTTCACACCGTAATTTTCAACCAGTTTCTTACCAGATTTAAAATCACCTTCGGAAGTTATTCTTTGAATTTCTCTAAGAAGTTGACCGAAAATATCTTGTAACTTTTTGTAATCATTTATCACAAAATAGGTTTTAGTTTTAGCTAACGTATCTTTGGAGTCTGTACAAAGTGTAGGTATATATTTAATTTTTTTCTCGATTACATTATCTTCAAGTCCTTTTTCATAAGCCCATGATGCAACCAGTTGACGATTTCTCATGTGATCTTGTTCAATATTATCACCTTTTTTAATTCTTCGCAATTGAAGCATTAGACCGTTTCTTATGTAAGCGTCATAGTCAGCTTTTCCACACTCAATAGTGTCCATAAGTCCAATTTCTACAAGTTTTGGATTTATCATGTAATATAAGGCAACTAAGTCGGCACGAGCTTCCTCAAGAGTGGACTTATAATTTTTTAATGTTTCTTTTGGGTCTCCGACTCCATCATTTATTTGTCCCGATGCATGACCAACTACCTCATGAAGTAAGGTGCCAAGTTTGTCAGCTTTATCACCATACATTTGTGCTCTGATCACTTCATCTTCAGTGAAGCAAAATTCCTCAAGAAATCCTGAGCCAGTGGAAGATTTATCATAAGCATCTATGATGTTAGCAAGACTTATAGATTTTGAACCTTTTTCTTTTCTAATCCAGGGGTTGTTGGGAAGGTTCACTCCAATTGGAGTTGATGGAGATGCATCTCCAGACTCCATTGCAACATTTATCACATTGTAACTAACACCAACGACATTTTCTTTTTTATGTTCCTCCATTATACTTGAATTGTCCTCAAACCACTGAACATATTTGTTGATTACATCAGTAGTTTTTGATGCTTCCATATCTTTTATTTGAACAATTGATTCATAGGCACCTTTTCTTCCAGCAGCATCTCCATAAACTTCAACAAAGCCGTTAATCCAATCAATATCTGTTTTTGTTTTTAACCACTGAACACAATATTCATCCCACTTATAAATATCTCCTGTTTCATAATAGTCAATTAGTATGTCAAAAGATTTTAATTGTTCTTTATTTTCTGCTACCGTCTTCGCTTTCTTAATCCAAAAAATCATTTTTTCTAGAGCTTCTCCATACATGCCGTCAACTTTGTATGTTTTTTCATAAAGATTTCCATCTTTGTCCTTTAAAAGTTTAGAATTGAGACCAAACTCTGGTTGATTTCCTGAATTTGGTTTCTTGTAAAACAAATCTGCTTCAGATGAGGTAACGTCTTTGCCATAATAATTATTTGATGAACTTAGGATTATGTCACCGTCTTTACTAACTCTTTTTTTATCAAGATCGGTATCAAAGATGATTTTTTCTACAAATCTTGCTAAATCCATTTTATCTTCTCCGTTATCTAAGGGAAAACTGTAATCTTCTGACGAGTCAGATTTGAGAATTAGTTCGTTAATGAAATAGTCAGAACTAAATTTTGGAGTAAGCTTTGCGCTTGAGTAGTGGTGATGAATTCCACCTGAGAACCAGAATCTTTTTGTGTAAGTAATAAAATTTATAAAATCTTTAGATGTACGGTCACCTTTATAGTTAGCAACAATTGCTTCTAAGGTTCTACGAATTTTTAGATTGTGTCTGTAGTTTTGGTCAAAAATAATATCTCTTCCACTCAATGACGCTTGAGATAAGTAGTATATTAGTTTTTTTTGTCTTAAATCTAATTCACTAAAGCCGGGAACTTTATATCTTATAATTTTAAGATCTTCAAACTGTTCAGTCATGTATTTAAACTCATTATCAGTTTTTATACTTTTTTGAGTGCACGATGATAATAGTATTACTAAAATGAATAAATTTAGAATTGATTTTGTTTTCAAAATGATAGATTTTAATTTGTTATCAAATATAACTAAAAATCAAACAACTGTAGTTCTTAAATTGATACCTCTTTCACATAGATATTTTATGATGAATTTAAAACATCTGGAATCTTTTCCAATTAATTCGGGGGGATATACCCCTTTGTGGTTGAACAAACCGTCTGCAAGAAGGTTAACAGCCGAAGAACAAGTGTATCCAGTAGTTCTTGCCATGGATGATGTTTTAGTTTTCTTACAAAACTCATCGTATAAGTCAATATTGATTTTTTTGAAATTATTTTCAATAATAATTCTCATTACTGTAAATTCTTCTTCATTTTTTTCTAGATTCCATTGCTCTTGTAGAAGTTGACTTGCTATGTCGATAGGCCTGTAAGAAATGTTTTTAAGTTTTTTGATTCCTTCGCTAAAGAGTCCCATTTTCTTAAGAATTAATATTTTTTCTGCGTGACCTGGATACCTTAGAGTTTTTTCAATCATGTCAGGAACATGAGACATTGTTTGAAGAAGAGTTCGAAGTCCATCGGTGTTAAAAGCTTCTAAGTTCTCATTTGTATCAAAACTTAAAATTTCTAGGTCTGTTAATGGTTCTACAGTAACGACCTTTGAATTTTTGAATAGTCTAGCAGGTCTTGTGTATTCTTCAATGACATCAATTGGTGAAAAGGGAGCTTTGTATTCAAAGGGTTTTATTTTGTTTTTTGGTAGACCTCCAACATAGCATTTGTATGAATCAATTTTCATGTGTTGGTCATGATAACCAAATAGAATATTTCCAAGACCAGGGGCGACTCCAATGTCAACGATTGCAGTTATTCCATTTTTTTTTGCTAAAACATCAAGTTCTAAGGGATTTTCTGGGAAAAATGATATATCAACAACGTCTTTTTTATTTTCTATTATAGTTTTTAATGTCTGGTATCCCATAAAACCAGGGACTGCGCTTACAATAATGTCATATTTTTTTACAAGTTTTGATAAATCTGAAATTTGAGAAAAATCAGTTAGTATGTAGTTTAATTTGACTCTTTCTTGAACATGTTTTATGTTTTTAATATTGTTATCAGCTATTGTTATTTCAAAGTTTTCATTTTCAGACAAGTCTATTGCAATTGCGCTGCCGACTTTACCAACTCCTAGAATCAGAATACTAATCATTGTGAGGACACATTAATTTTTTTGTGTACATATTTAAATGAATAAAACAAAGCTAAAGAATATAAGAGGTTACCAAGAATTGTGTTAGCTAGAAACGGGAGGGCTAGTGTATAACATAACAGTAGACCATAGATGTCTTGACTGTAGTATGTTGAGCCTAAAAAAACAAAAAAGTTTGTAACAGCATAAAAAATTAATCCAGAAGAGATTGAATATGAGATAATATTTTTAAAAGAAAGCTTGCGCCTCAAATTAAAACCTAAAAAAACAATCAATAAGAAGCTGAAATAAACAGAAATATTCATTTGAAAACCCAAAATAAAGTCAGAAATAGCCAGGATAATAATTGGAATAATCAGGGAAATTTTTTTG
>MDSZ01039862.1_pt1 | contig 12516 bp, 11 predicted proteins | sample 811201 | NCBI WGS metagenome assembly MDSZ01 (sample SAMN05326647, study PRJNA326480) | marine metagenome | isolation source: seawater | place: Indian Ocean: North | collected 2010
GGAAGAGATTTGGATCTTAATTGAATTGCAAACTTATGCAAAGAAGCCAATTTAACAATAAGTGAAGATGCAATTCCAAAAAATATATCTACTTTGCTATACTCTGATTCCTCAATTATTTCTACTAAAGGAAGAATTTTATTATTATTTTTCGTTTCTGAAGGATGCATTTTATAATAGAATTTATATTCAATATCTTTTTCTTTTTGAAGAAAATCAATAACTTTTAAATAAATATTTAATACTTTTTCCTTATTCTTTATTCCAGCTGCTGAATATCTTTCATGATCGGAGCCAATAAAACAGATTGAAATATTTTTTTTATTTTCAAAATTACATGAATAATTTTCTTGATCATATAAATTAATATGCTTTTTTTTTGGGATTACTGAGCTTATCATTTTTGATTGCTTTGTTCCCAAAGTTAAATAAAAGTCAACAATGTCCCTTTCTAAAACAGCTGGGTCTGATTTTGAAGAAAAAATACCATGCTGAATACAAACTACTTTTATATTCAGCTTTCTTGCCCAAAATGCCCATACACTGTTGATAGGATCAATAGTTGATTTTAAAATTAAAAGCTTCGGGGCTATTTCCTGCAATGATTTTTTTACATTTAAAAATTGGGCTCCTTTAGATTTTTTATATATTTGTTTATAAATTTTAGAATATATAGTTAAATCAAATGTGAAGCTTCTTATGAGCGAAAATAAAATATTAAAGTCTCTTAAGATATCTTTTGCAGAAATAACAACGTGCGTATGCTTTCTTAATTCAGGGTCAAGTTTTTTATATAATCCTGTGCCCATAACTATAATATCTTTTTTTCTTTTTATCTCCAATCTAGGAAATATAGGAAAAAATAAAGCCAGTCGGTACCTGCTCAAAGTGGCCAATTTACTTTCATGTACGCCACTTTTCTTTTTATTTGAATCCCAAGGATTTATAATGTTGGTGAAGTCTATATTTTTAGTCATTTCTCAAAACTTACTTTTAATATTAATCTTTTTTAATGTCATAGATTTTTATAATTAGCTTTATATTATGCCGAACTATCAATAATTAGATAGCTTTATATCTCTTTTTGGGTTGATTGAAAAGTTTTGTTCATCTTTGAGCAGAAAATCTAATAAAATATAAATAAACGCCTTAAACTTTTAAATTTTTTTTGGTAAATGTGGATTATAGTATTTTTTATATTTATACTTAATGCCTTATCAAATTAGTTCTGCAAGCCATAAGCCTCAGGAGAGTTTTATGAAAATATTTAGTTTTACAGTCAATTAAAGTATCCATAAAAATGGTTAATGAATTAGTAGGAATATTTTTATGAAAATTACAGTAGTTGGTACCGGTTATGTTGGCCTTTCAAACGCCATATTGCTATCCCAAAATCACGAAGTTATGGCCCTAGACATTATAGAGGAAAAGATAACTCAATTAAATAATAAGATTTCACCAATAAAAGATAAAGATATTCAAGATTTCCTAAAAAATAAAAACCTTAACTTTACGGCCACCTTAGACAAGAGTTTGGCTTACAAAAGTGCTGAACTAGTTATAATTGCCACTCCAACTGATTACGATATAGTAAACAATTGTTTCAATACAAATTCTGTTGAGGAGATAATTCAAGATGTTACAAAGATTAACCCCAAAATTTTTATTATTGTCAAATCAACAGTACCAGTAGGTTATACAAAAAAAATTAAGAAAAAGTTTAATCTTGACAACATTATATTTTCTCCAGAATTCCTTAGGGAAGGTTTGGCTCTTCATGACAACCTATACCCATCTCGAATTATTGTAGGTGATAAATCTGATCGAGCTGTTATGTATGCTAATCTTATGAAAGAAGGTGCAAAAAAAAAGAATATTGAAATTCTTTATACTGATTCTACAGAAGCGGAGGCGGTGAAGCTTTTTAGTAATACATACCTGGCTATGAGAGTCTCATTTTTTAATGAACTAGATTCATATGCTGAGACACATAACTTAAGCTCTAAACAAATTATTGAGGGAGTAAGTCTAGATCCGAGAATTGGTTCACATTACAATAATCCTTCTTTTGGATATGGTGGTTATTGTTTGCCAAAAGATACTAAGCAACTTAAAGCAAATTATTCAGATGTACCAAATGTACTTATCAGTGCGATAGTAGATGCTAATTCTACTCGTAAAGATTTCATTGCTGATTCAATTATTAAAAAAAATCCCAAAATAGTCGGTGTGTACAGGTTAATTATGAAAAATGAAAGTGATAATTTGAGAGCTTCATCTGTTCAAGGAATCATGAAAAGGATTAAAGCCAAAGGAATTAAAGTAATTGTCTACGAACCAGTTCTTTCAAATCAAGGCAAAAAAGACTTTTATCACTCAAAAATAATTAATAGTCTTGAGTTATTTAAGAATTCAAGTGATTTGATTATCACCAATAGAATGGTTGATGAATTGAATGATGTTAAAGATAAGGTCTATACAAGAGACCTATTTAATAGCGATTAAATTAAACATAAAACGAAACTTTTATGAAATTATTAATTACAGGATCAGCAGGGTTTATAGGATCAGCCCTCTCAATCAAATTGCTTGAAAGAGGTGACTCTATAATTGGAATTGATAATCATAACAATTATTATGATCCTAAACTCAAAGAGGCTCGTCTGGCGAGGCATAAAGACCATCCTAATTATTCACATATTAAAATCAATCTAGAAGATCGCAATGAAATAGAGAGATTATTTAAAAATGAAAGTTTTGATGTTGTTGTTAATCTTGCGGCGCAACCAGGTGTTCGTTACTCCATTGAAAACCCACTTACATATATTAATTCAAACTTAGTTGGCTTTGCCCACATCTTGGAAGGTTGTAGGCATAGTAAAATTGGACATCTAGTTTACGCATCTTCAAGCTCTACTTATGGTCTAAATACTAATCAACCTTTTTCTACCAATGAGGGCGTGAATCATCCAGCAAGTTTATACGCCGCTACAAAAAAATCTAATGAGTTGATGGCTCACACCTACTCACATCTTTACAAATTACCAACAACTGGGCTTAGGTTCTTTACTGTTTATGGTCCATATGATAGACCAGATATGGCTCTTCAAAAATTTAGTAGGGCTATTATGAATGAAGAGCCTATTAAAATTTATAATTATGGTAAACACAAAAGAGACTTTACATACATTGATGATATTGTAGAAGGTATAATTAAAGTTATAGATAAACCAGCAAAAGCTAATCAAGACTGGGATAGCAAAAATCCTGATCCCTCCTCATCAAGTGCGCCCTTCAGAGTTTACAACATTGGTAATAATAAACCTGAACATTTAATGGATTATATTGAAGCATTAGAAATATCGCTTGGTAAAAAAGCTATAAAAGAACTTTTACCTCTACAGCCAGGTGATATACCAAATACTCACGCAAATGTAGATGAGTTTGTAAAACACTTTGGCTATAAGCCTTCAACGAGTATTAAGGAAGGAGTTGAAAGTTTTGCAAAATGGTATAAAAAATATAATGGATATTAGAATCACATAATTACTTTTATGTTGAAATTTTTAGTAGAAATCCCTTTAGGCTTCTAGGTGACTTTAATGTATCGTCAATTTCTTGAGTTGAAAAAAATACTCTAGAAAGTTGTTTTTCAATAAATAAATTGTTTTGAAGCATTGGCATAGCTGCGCATTCGCTAGGGTCCCATTCTAAGTTGATTTTTTTCTTATTATTTATAATTTGAATTTTTCCAGTTGTACCACCTAAACCTCTAGATGCAGAAACGAGAGTTGAAGAAGGTTTTGTATGATTAAACTCACCATCAAAATTAAAGATTTCCATATTTTTTCCTCCATTTGCACACAATAATTTAGTATTTTTTTTACTAAATTCATCTAATAATGTAATTACACCAAGCCTAACACTTCCAAGAACTTTATCCCATTTTAGAAAATCGTATTTAAGTGAAATTAGTTCTCTATCATTTGAAATGGACATAACTTTAAAAATAGTTCCATATTGAGTTTTAATTTCAGCATAAATCTCAATATTTCCATTATCTTTTATACTAAATTTAGGGTCTACCATTTCAAGATCAGTTACTCTTCTTCTAAGTAATGGCAACTCAATAACTACTCCACCACTATAAAAATCTGCACCTGCCGATATACAGTCAAAATAACCATGAGAAAGAGTACCTATGCATGGCTTCATATCATGTGATGCGAATGCCAGACTATGTATTGTCAGACCACGCCTTAAATTTAATTCTAGTTTTAAATTTTTTGAGTGTATACGTAATAAAATACCCTCATCATCTAAACTAATTTTAAAGTTTCCGTATTGACCAACTACGCTTTCAATGGAGTCATGCTCCATATTAATATCTTGAGTATCATTAAAGTTTCTATCAATATTAAAGTAATTTAAAAAAGCATTCATTTTAATTTTTGCCTTATTCCATCTTTTTTCAGTAATATGAGTTCGAAGGTCACTTGCCCATAACTCACATAGCTCTTGCCAATTATCACTATTATTATCTTTTGATTTATTTAAATATTTCACAATTCTGTGACACATTGTATTTATCCAGAGATCACTTCTTCCTGTAACAGCCCATCTTGCAATATTGTATTTTTCCTGTTTTTTTACTGGAATGGGATAAGATGCATTCACTAAAGTCGATGCTAATTTTATTTCTCTATCACTGCTTGTCTTAAGTGCTTCAGAGGGGGAAATAAACTCAATGTTTGCTCCTAAGGTAATTGCATTAATTAATTTTCCAATCCTTTTCCACTCGCCTTCTGGGTGTGTTGGTCGTTCTTCAATAAATCTACCTGGACGATAATCAAAAACTTCAGCATCATTGCAGTAAATAGGAAGGATTTTTTCATCTTGATCAATTCGAAAATTTAAGTAAGTTAAATAATCTTTAAGTGATATATCACCATGAGCATAATGTTGAACCTTCTGAAATAAAATTGAGTCAGACCACAAAACTGGGAGCGTATTATTTTCAATTCCTATTGCATGTGTTGGTACCTTATTTGGTGGAAATTTATCGGAATTTATCGCAAGTTTAATATTATCCCGATCCATTATAAAACCCTTGTACTTAAATTGACTATATAAATCAACTAAACTTGATGAATAGGCCATTTCATTAACTAATACAATTTGTGGTCTAAGGCCAAGAATTTGGTTATATATATCTATTCCCAACTTTTGATTCCACTCATTAACGTGGTATGGAACCAAAGGTCCTATTAGCTGACAATAACCACTTCCAATCAATTCACATCTTCTACTATTTAATAATTTGCTAAATCTTTCTATCCATTTAATATCAATTCTTTCAATTTGTTTTAAAGTCCAGCCAGTTAATTCAATTCCAATTGTAATTCCAGTTTCCTCAATAAGATCAAGCAATGGATGGTAGCAAGTTTGGATAACTTTTGACCACTCTTGTTCTTCAATAGATGAAAAAGCTAGGTTAAGATGAAAAACTAAATATCCTTTTGTTTTCATTTCAACTTTATATGTGAAAGAATTTTATTTGAAAGCTTATCGGTGCCTCGACTTGACATTTTTTTTAATGCGTTAACGGAGTATTTTTTTGAAATTTTTTCGTTATTCATAAGCTTAGTAAGTCCAGAAATAGATTCTTCTATGTTGTCCGCAACCAAAGCAACATTTTCTTTTGACAAAACATTCAATTCTTGATTATCTTTTTTGTATGGCGAAAATACAACAGTAGGTATTCCATATTGTAATACTTCAAAAAAAGAAACCCCAAATACAGATATTACATAATTACTATTAACTATTAATTCATCAAGATGTTCTGGTGCATCATGAATAACCCAATTTAGTCGACATTTGTTTGGCAAATTTGGCTTCTTAGAAAATGGGCCTTTCACCCAATTTATTTCGGTACCATCAGCTAATGATTGATCTAATTGATTTGGAAGAGTTTGCCCTAAATTTGCAAGATCACTTCCGCCTGTCAAAATCAAAACTTTTAGGCCAGGCTTCCAGGATTTATGATTAAGTCGTTTATCAATTAAAAAACTATCCCATCCAGACTTTATAATACTATTACAATCTTGATATTTAGAGCAATCAAAATAAAAGGATGGAATCCAAATTAAGTCAAGAATATTACAGTGCTCAATTAATGAATCAATTGCAACTGTAAAAATTTCAATCTTTTTAAGTTTTTTAAATAATAAACCTAATTTTTTTATTTTACAGTTTTTATATAGGTCAAATACCAGTGCATTAAAATTAGCTTGATTTAAAATAATTTCAATAGTATTAACAAAATTATTTTCCAATGGAAAATTATGAACTTTATATTTAGTCAATTCGTTTTTTTTTACCAATTCTCCAAATATTAAAAACTCCGGAATTATATCTCTTTTATCATTTAATGAACTTGCTAAAGTTAACATCCTTGATAAGTGGCCAAGGCCTATCTTTGGACTTACAAAGCATATCAGTAGGATTCTAGACATTAATTAACAATTTTATTTTGATATAAAGTTCTTTCTAATAGATTTAAATGGTCGCAATCCATCAGTTGGGTCTGCTCGCCATAATCGATCAGATATTTCAGAAGGTACTGGAGCTTTATTTCCTGTACCATCAGATTTTTTCGCATGCCTTACTTGTTTAATTACTTCTCCAATTTTTTCTGGTAACCAGCAATGTCCAGATTCAAATTCCTCTCCTTTACCATCGAGGTCTAAATGAAACTCAATAACCTTAGCATTCCATTTATGTATCGCACGATGAATTACTCCAGGATTCACAGTATGATCAGACCATCCAATCTCACAATCAGTGGCCTTTCGAATAGTTTCTATAGCTGATAGATTTGCTTGGTCGTACGGTGTTGGATATGCCGATGTACAGTGAAGCACAGTTGGTTCACAATTATTATCTCGTAAAGTTTTTACCGCATGTTTTATTTCTTCTAAATTAGCCATACCGGTAGAGATAATCACAGGTTTCCCTGACGCTGCGCAAGCAATTAACAAATCATCCCAAAGCAATTCATAAGAAGCAATTTTATAAAAATCAACATAAGACTCTAACTCACCCACAGCATTTAGGTAAAATGGAGAACAACCAAACTGAATGTTTTTTTCTTTACATTTTTTAGATAAAATTGGCAAAAATTCTAATGGTAATTCCCAGAGCTTTCTATCTCTGTGTTGCTTCGAGTTTTCTAAAACCTCTGGGGCAAATAGCTCATTAACTTTAAAAAGTTGAAATTTGACAGCATTGCAACCTATTCTTGATGCAGAATCGATAAATTCGATCGCCCTATCAATATTTTTTGAATGATTGCTTGATACCTCTGCTATAAAAAAACTCATATTGAATTTAATGAATCAACAAACGGTTTCAATTAAAACTTCATCAATAACTTTTTTTGCCATTTGTTTGGCCTTATTAAGGTTGCTGCCAGAACAAATAACCATACCTGCTCTTGATGGATGGTGAGTTACCTCAGGAATAATATCTCCTTCATTTACTCTTATTTCACACATTATGACAGATTTATTTTGTTCAATCCATTTAGGAATCTTTATTTTTACAACTCTACCTGGTTTGGGAAAAAAATATCTTTGGCTAACTGGATTATTTGACTTAATAGATAACTCCTCTTTTTTTACCTTTTCTCCTAGAGCAATTTTAATAGCAATAGCAACAAAGTTTACTCCTGTATTTAAAGGAATTTCATGTGAGCAAAAATAGCCTCCAGACAACCTAGCAGCCACTTCTATGATATAAGGATTTCCATCTGATAAAACCATATCTCCCTTTATAACTCCATTTTCAATACCTAGGGCTTTAGCAGTTTTCTCAACCGTTCCCCGAATTAAAGCTTGTTCCTTCTCTTCAAGTTTACTAGGTAAATCCCCTCCATTTTCAATCATATTAGGAGCATACTTTTCAAGGAACTCATAATTTCTATCTGAGAACCCTATGGTAAAGACATCTCCATTTATAACTAAAGATTCTGTACTTATTTGAGGTCCTTGCATATACTGCTCAATCATCACCCTTCCAGTTGGTGAGAATGATTTTGAAGTTGAAAAAGCCCATTCAATATCTATATCTTTTGTTACCTTTAGCACACCCCTTGATCCTCTGCTGTCAACCGGTTTTATTACAAATGGAAAACCAAAATATTTAGCACATTCTTTAAGTTCTAAAATGCTTTTAATTTCTTCGTAATGTGGTATGGGAAGTCCAGCAGCTTTGAAACAATCCTTCATTAAAACTTTGTCCGATACAATTTTTGCAGAATTTTTTGTTATGCAGGGAAGCTTTAATTCAGAAGCTACTGTAGCTACTGTTAAAGGAATATCAGAAGCCATGCAAATAACTCCATTAATTTTTTTTTTAGAATGGTGAAATTTTTTTGCGGCTAATAAAGTATCTATCTCATTATATGTATCGGCGATAATAAAATCATCTGCAACCTTCATACAAGGGGCATCAGGATTCCTGTCTGACACAACAACATATAATCCCATTTTTTTGGCCGAATCTACTCCAGGAAGAGTTTCTATGCCGCCTCCAACAAACAATATAGTTTTCTGGACATCCGCCATTAAAAATAAAGGCCTCCATTTACATTAATTGTTTGAGCTGTAATATAGCTGCTTTCATCTGAAACTAAAAACAGTACTGCTTTTGCCACCTCATGAAATGATCCAAGCCTCTTTAATACAATAGATTCTGCTGCTTTTGCAACTGAGGGTGACTTTAAGCCCTCTGACCCCATTTCTGAAGATATTAGACCAACCGCAACTGTATTACAACGAATTCCAGAATCTGCCCCAAATCTTGCAATTACTTGCCCGAGTGAGATTAACCCTGCCTTACTAGCGGCATAATGGGCTGTTCTTGGACCGCCATATTGGCCACTTGTAGATCCTATATTTACAATACTCGGCGACTTACTTTTTTTTAACAAATAAAATGTTTCTTGGGTTGCAACAAACGGTCCTTTTAGATTAATTGACATAACTTCATCCCAATCAGAATCTGTAATTTTATCGAAATCTGTTGGCTTGTTAATACCTGCATTATTTATTAAGGAATCAATCGATTTCCATTTACGCTCTATCTCTTTAGTAACATTTCCCCACTCTTTTCGATCTCGAACGTCACACTGAAATGTTAAAACATCAACACCAAAACTTTTAAGTTCTTTGACTAATGTATTTACTGCATCTCCCTTATTTCTGTATGTGAATGCTATATTAGCCCCTTCACTTGCTAAATAAATACAAATAGATTTTCCTATACCTCTTGACCCACCTGTAACCAAAACATTTTTTTCTTTCAACCTCATATCTAGGTCCTTTTTTTTCTTTGCATAACTTTTTTTGCAGCATCTACAATGGAATTTGCAGTTTGTCCATATTTTTCTGCCAATTCATCTGGTTCCCCAGATTCTCCAAAAACATCATGAGTACCAATGAATTCAATTGGTGATGGTTTACTTGTTGCCAATGCTTCTGCTACTGCTCCTCCTAGACCGCCTATAATACTGTGATCTTCAGCAGTTACAAATGCCCCAGTTTCAGATGAACACTTTTCAAGTAACTCTATATCAATTGGCTTTATAGTTGACATATTTACAACTCGTGCAGATATTCCATCAGTCTTCAAAATTTTTGCTGCTTCTAATGCTCTATACACTTCAACACCACAAGCTACAATAGTTAAATCATTTCCTGGTAATAAAACATTTCCTTTTCCAATTTCAAACTTATACTCTCTGCTAAGTATTCTTTTTGTATCACTTCTTCCAGTTCGCATGTAGACTGGGCCAACATGATCAAGTATCGCTTTAGTGGCTTGCTTCATTTCTTCAGGATCACATGGTGAAATAACAGTCATATTAGGAATTGATCTAAAACATGCAATATCCTCTAAACACTGTGCCGATGCTCCATCTGGACCTGTATCTAACCCAGGATGACTAGCTACAATTTTCACATTCATGTCAGCATAAGCAATTGAAAGTCTTGCTTGCTCAATAGCTCTCAACATAAATACAGCAAATGTTGTTACTATTGGAATTAAACCTATAGCCGCCATTCCTCCAGACATTGCCATCATATTTTGTTCAGCAATACCGCATTGAATAAACCTATCTGGAAATTTATCTCTAAAATGATGAACGCCAGTACCCCCAGCTATATCTGCATCTAAGACAACTACTTTAGGGTATTTCTCGGCCAATGATACTAGTGTTTTTCCAAATGACTCTCTCAGAGAATCACCACCACTGGCAATTAATTTAGGTTTTTTATTCATTAATAATTGCTCCAATTTCACTTTTAGATGCGCCTAACTCAAAAAGAGCTTGCTTTAAATCAGAGTCTGTCATTTTAACGCTGCCATGCCAAGTAGGAGAATTTTCCATAAAAGAAACTCCTTTTCCCTTAATGGTATTTGCAATTATTACCGTTGGTTTATTTTTTACTTTCTTAGCGCTATCAAAAGCAAATTTGATTTCATCAGAATCATGACCATTTATTTCAAAAACGCTCCAACCAAATGACTCCCATTTTTTTACTAATGGCTCAAGTCCAATTATGTTTGCATTAAGATCATCACTTTGCATTTTATTGTAATCTACAACAGCGCATAAGTTATCTAACTCATTATGTGCCGCAAACATCGCTCCTTCCCAAACTTCACCTTCCTGTAATTCACCATCACCGACCATCACGTATACTCTATTGTCAATTGACTGCATTTTCATCGCCTTAGCCTCTCCAATAGCAAAGGAGAAACCTTGACCTAGCGAACCCGTACTTGCCTCAACCCATGGTGTTGAACCACGATGCGTATGGGCTTGAAGTTCATGATTTATTTTCCTCAAACCATTTAATCTGTCTTCAGATATAATCCCTATTTTTGCAGCAACTGCATATAGTGCAGGTGCGCTATGACCTTTTGATAAAATAAAGCGATCACGATTAAAGTCTTTAAAATCAACTGTACTGAAGTTCATTACACTTTTGAATAAAAAATAAATTATATCAATTGATGACAAAACACCCCCCGGATGACCTGACTTTGCATGATAAATGCTTTCGAGAGCTTTTCTTCTTAACCAATTATTTTCCTCAATCATTTATTACAACCTCCTAATAACTTTATTTTATTTTTTAGTTCTAAATTAATCTTTTTTAAGATTATTATCTATGGCAAGTCCCTCAAGATAAGTTTTATCCTCAGGGAAGGTAAGTTTTGAATTAAATATAGAGGCATTGCATGTGTTCGGATTGATTTTTATAGATAAAGCATATTCAACAAGTGAGCTTAATGTCTGGTTATTTTTTTTTCTTGCTTTATCAAACTTGTCTAATTCGATAAACTCTGGCGTTACGTATTCAACATATTTTGTTTTATCTGGTACGTTCATAATTTTTCCTTCATCTACACGAGCTATCCCATTCACAACAGGTCGCACAGGACATGAGCATTTAAACTTAATAGCAGATTTATACAAATCAAAAATCTGTTCTGTCGGCGTAAATGGTCGATTTGCATCAAACAAACCAATAATTGTTTTTTTTCTAAGTAGATTTGTATTATTTAAATGCTCTAATCCAAAAAAGAAAGATTTCATTCGTTCATTCGAACCTTTTACTACCTCAATTAAAGATGAATCCTCGATAAAATACTTTTTTATTACCTTCTCTGTAACTGCAATATCCTGATTCCTTGTGACCACGACAATTGAAGAGAAAATTTTTGATTTAATAACAGTCTTTAAAGTCCAAATTATAATAGGTAACTCTAAAATTAAAGTAAGATGTTTTGGTGTATTTTTGGCATCAAACCTTTCCCCAGAGCCTGAAGCTAAAATAACTGCGACAGCTTTCATCTTCTGTCCTTCGTTTTACTTAGGGCATCAATTAAAGAATTTGCGTCTTTAATAATTTTCATATGATCAAATGCTATATTTTTACTTATCCAATCTTCGACCAATTCTACCGACGCTGCATCATCTCCAGCTTCCAACGTATTCAAATCTGCTTCCCCAAGATAAGCAACACTTACAGTATGTCTTCTGGGATCCCTGCCTGGTTTAGAATAAACACCAATAAGTTTTAAAGAATCTTTTTTTACATCTAGGCCCGTCTCTTCTTTTAACTCTCTGATACATGCATCCTCTACAGATTCACCAATATCGACAAACCCTCCCGGTAACGCATATTCTCCCTTAAAAGGCTCACAACCTCGTCGGATTAATACAATTCTATTGCCCTTAAAGACAACACAATCAACTGTTAGTAGAGGAGTTTCTATCAATTCTAATTCCTTAGTAATTAATTCATTACTTCTTATGAAGTTTCACCACCATAGTCTGAGTAAGCAAAGTTTGGATTTGGTGTTTGCCATGAATTACCATATATCTTGCTTAAATATTTATCAACAGGATTTGGCACATTAAGTTTAACTCCATGAACC
>MDSZ01264496.1_pt1 | contig 12516 bp, 4 predicted proteins | sample 811201 | NCBI WGS metagenome assembly MDSZ01 (sample SAMN05326647, study PRJNA326480) | marine metagenome | isolation source: seawater | place: Indian Ocean: North | collected 2010
ACGGATCATCTGCGTCAAAACAGTGGCTTGCAGTTGGTTTTGGTTACGGAAAATGGGGGGCATTATCAGGAAGTGACAGAGCTATTGCTACATCAGAAGATGCAATTACATGGACAGTAACAGAAGACAAATTGCCTGCAGGAGATACAAGTAGAGACTGGACAGGTGTAACATTTGGTAACGGAAGATTTGTTGCAGTTACAAGAGATAGCGGAGAGTCTGTATATTGTTTGAGTGATCCTGCAACAGGAACTTGGATTTCTAGCACAGGTCTTCCAACATTAGACGACAGTACTCAAATGAACTGGAATCGTGTAAGATATGCAAACGGAGTATTTTTTGCAGTGTGTGATACAGGTAATAGAATTATTGCAGGTGATGCGACAACAGGAGAAACAACTCTAGCGGCAACCTCTGATGACGGAGTGCTTTGGACAACACGAAATCTAACTTTTAGTTTAAGATGGAGTACGGCCGCATATGGTAAAAGTAATAATGTAACTAGTCAATGGATGTTACTTGCAAGAGGAGGCAATGACGCGGCTGTAGTAGCTACTGGAAAGACAGCGATCTTAAGACCTCAAATAGCAAGTGGTGTAATACAATATTTAAAAATTTGGGATCCAGGAAGCGGTTATACTTCTGATCCTAGTATTGTATTGATAGATAACAAGTCTACCACTGATGCACAAATACAACCAAGATTAGGAAATGGTGTGCTTGCACAACCAACTTTTGATAATAGAGGAATAGGATATAGAACAAGTACTACAGTGGTTACAATCACAGGAGACGGATATGCAGATATTATTCCAAGTAATAGCACAGATTTGACTGTGACAGGTTTGTCTAGATATCCAGGACCTGGTGCACAAATTACTATTACAGGAATACTTGATCTTGATACTGCTGATCCTGATGACTTAAAAATTCATACACTTGTAAAAATTACAAATTTAGGAGACGATGGTACAGGAAATGGCACACTTAGAGCTCAGTTTAGAATATCTCCTAAAATAGAAAACAAAGCAAATCTTGCTCATGGCACAGTAGTTTCTATTAGAGAAAAATTTAGTCAATGTAGAATTACAGGACATGATTTATTAGACATAGGAACAGGTAATTTTATACAAACAAATTATCCTGAACTATATGTAGAAGGAAATGTGTTTGACACATACCCTGAATCAGAAACATATGAAGCTGATGGCGGGCGGGTATTTTATACAAGCACAGACCAAGATGGTAACTTTAGAGCAGGAGAATTATTTAGTGTTGAACAAGGTACAGGAATTGTTACAATTAGTGCTGATTTCTTTGATTTAGATGGATTATCTGAATTAGCATTAGGGGGTGTACGATTAGGTGGATCAGGAACAGTTGTGAGAGAATTCTCAACAGATCCGTTATTTTTAGAAGATTCAAATAATATTGTACCAACACAAAAAGCAGTAACAACTTTCTTAGCAACAAGGCTTTCAGAAGGAGGTTCTGAAATTGAAACTAACCAGCTTACAGCAGGTTTGGTTAGATTAGGCGGCCCAGGCAATGTCATAGAACACACAGCTGGTTTTGAAATACAGTTTCCAAAAACTACAAATATTGCAGGACCAGAGGCAGGAATAACAGGAAACCCATTATACATGAGATTGTTTTTGAAAGACGATTAAGTGTGTTGATATTAGAAATGGATAAATATTACAGTTGGAGCAAATAAATGGCAGAATTTAAACTAGGTAGAATTAGGTTTGTTTGGAAAAACGAATGGCAAGCCTCGACTACGTATTATAGAGATGATGTAATTAGATTCGGTGGAAGAGTATACATTTGTGTTATAGGTCACACAAGTGCAGTGAATTTCTTTACTGACTTAGATGTTGTACCGTCTAAATGGAATTTAGTTAGTGACGGACAAAGATGGAAAGGCGATTGGGCAACAAGCACGTCTTATATAACTAACGATATTGTAAAATATGGTGCAAATTTATACATTGCTAATACAGTTCATACTTCAAACTCATCCGCATCTGCAGGCTTAGAAGCAGATATATCCAACTGGGATTTGTTTGGTTCAGGTTTAGACTGGAAGGGATCTTGGGCAACAGCAACAAGATATAAAGTTGACGACTTAGTAAAATACGGCGGAAAATCATACGTTGCAAACACAGCACATACATCAAATGCATCAGCTACTAGCGGGTTGGAAGCAGATCAATCTAAATGGGATATCTTTAATGCAGGCATAGAATACAAAACAGATTGGTCAACAGGAACAAGGTACAAACTAAATGATATTGTAAAATATGGTGGTAGTTTATATATTTGTACCACATATCATACATCAACTGCCTTTGCAAGCGATTCAGGAAACTGGGCAGAATTCGTAGAAGGTATACAATTTGAAGATATATGGGGACCTTACGGCACATATCAAAAAGGTGATATAGTAAAATATGGCGGATACCAATACATTGCATTAAGACAAAATATAGGGGTTAAGCCTTACAATAATACAAGTGATTGGAAAGTATTTTCAAAAGGAATGAATTTTAGAGGCGAATGGGGAGATGATTCAACCACACAAGATTATTTAACAGGCGATGTAGTTACTGTAGGAGGACATACATATCTTGCAAAAGCTGATAGTAATAATAAGGAACCAGGAGAAGCAGGAGATTGGACCACATATTGGGATAGATTAAATAGTGGATTTAGATGGAGAAACCAGTGGTTAGATGATGCTTATTATGTAATAGGTGATGTAGTAAAATTTGGTTCTAACTCGTATGTTTGTGTTCAATCCCATGTATCAGAAGGAGACGATTATTCTACAGAAACTAGAACAGGTGCAGGCGGCGGAGCACAAAATTCAAGACCAGATCAAGATTCTGCAGGTGCTTATTGGAATATTTTAATACTAGGAAACGAAACTTCAGTATTAACAACTAAAGGTGATTTAGTATTTTACGGAGGCGCAGGACCTACTAGATTACCTGTAGGCACAGATGGACAAGTTTTAAGAGTTTCACCGAGTGGTATTCCTGAATGGACATACTTTGGCGAAAATCCTGATGTGTACTACGTTTCTAGTTCTGGTGTTGACAGTCCAGCTCCTGTGAGAGGAACTACATTAGAAGCACCTTGGAAAACAATCAGATATGCATGTATGGCAGTAGAAAATGGAACAAAATTTCCTAATGCTAGAAAACTATTAGAATTAAACAGAGTTTGGCTTCAAAGAGAAACTGTTGAATGGACTGATTATCAAGTTGCAAATGATATATCTCCTTTCACTACAGCTTTTACATATGAAGAAACAAAATGTGAAAGAGATGTTGGGTATATTGTAGATGCTATTGTTTATGATTTATGTCACGGTGGTAATGTTAAGAGTAGGGAATCTGCTTTAAGATATGTAAACGAACCAGGACAATTTTATATTAAAGGACAGGAAGAAGAAACTGTTGCTAGTTTAGCATATGCCTTAACTATTATGGGTAATGTGCTTGCTCAAACAGATCCATCTGTAAGTTACCAAACAACTAACGGAGATAATTCTACAGCTATTGTTAGCCAATATAAAAATACAGCAGTTACAGCAGAACCAACTGCACTTACAAGAGTAACAGAACTCCTTAAAATAATCACAGATGCTATTACAGCAGGCAATGATACAGGCATACCAGCAAGAATTGAACTTAACACACTCATAAGAGTTGCTACAGGTTCTTACAAAGAAGTATTACCTATAAGAGTTCCGGCTTTATGTTGTGTAATGGGCGACGAATTAAGAGCAGTTACAGTAAAACCGCAAACAAAGGATGACGCTATTGCAACAGCAAGAGAAGATGCAAAGTATAGCTTAAAGTCTATAGAAAGATTAGCAGATGTTGTCGGTAATGTTACCACAGGAGGATTAGGTGGTGCGGCTAGAACAAAAGCCACGTACACAAATGAATCAGTTAACGATTGGCCTATAGGTGGTCCGAAAGAAAAAATTGCAACTGAAAAATTAGCAAGAGTAATTAGAAGAAACATTGATCACGGTATCGGTGATAAAGTTGAAAAGATTTTTAAACCTGCTTACGATATGGGAGCTAACGCTGTAAAAGGTTATGCAAGAGATAATCTTTTACTTAACAAAGAATTTATTAAAGAAGAAATTGTAGCGTATATAAATACAAATTATCCAAATTTAAAGCACAGCAAAACAAAATGTAGGCAAGATGTAGGATATATAATTGACGGTATTGCATATGATTTAACATATGACGGAAACTGGCAATCACAAAATGTAGGACTAGCGTACTATGATGGACGAGACGGTAACGAAACATTGCAGATTAACAGTTCAGAAAAACCTGCTACATTAGCCGCATATACACATTTGAAATCATTACTGCAAACTGTAGGACAAAACATTACTGTGAATCCTACACAACAAACAGTAGTAACTCAAAAGACAGGTGCTAGTAATAGTAATGCGGCAACTTCAAACGTAATTGCTACTCTTATGCAGGGTATTATTGATATTATAGATAATGGGGTAGGTAATGCTTATGAAAATATTACATATCCTGATATTTCAAATGTTGATCAAGCGTTAGTTGATGCATATAACACTTTAACAGATTTCAAACAAAAAATAGGTGATGACACAATTGATTTTGTAAGCAAAAACTTTGGCACTTATAGATATAACAGTGCGTTATGTAGACGTGACCTTAGAAAAATTATGCGTGACACAGCATATGATGTAGCATTAGGAACAAATTTTAACGCTGTATATACAGGAATTGCGTATAAGCGAGGTAACAACGCTTACAATTTAGAAAATCAAAGAACACAAACAGTAGGTGGAATTGAAAAAGCAAGAGATTTATTAAAAGTTTCTGTTACTACAGACGGCTCTAGTGCAACAGGATCGAGTAATGCATCTGCTAGAATAACAACTGCCTTTAACGAAATAACTGATATTATCCAAAGAGCAACTTTATCAAATGCTATTCCGGGTGACGGCACAGTAGATGCTTTAAGTTTACCAAGTCCGGCAGGAGTAGATCAAAATAGAGTAGACGCTAAAGATAATTTGATTGCAAATAAAACTTTTATTGCGGCAGATATTAATGCTTATGTAGCAAACACATATCCTTCTCACTCGCACGATGCGGCAAAATGCACCAGAGATACTGGATATCTAATTGACGGATTAGCATACGATATTCTTTATGGTGGTAATCAGGGTACAATGAGAAATGCAGATAGTTTTATTAACGATAGGAATGAATATGTATATGGTGTAGATGGAAGTGCAACAGCAATTACAAAAGCGGCATATGCTCATTTTAAAACTATTGTAAGTGATATTGTTAGAGAAATTTCAGTTACACCACAAACAGGAAACAGTCAAACACAAGTTACACCTGGTACGGCGGCAACAGCGACTGAAGGTACTGAACTAGAAAATAAATTAGATATAATTTTAGATACACTTACTCCAAGAACAGCAGCATCAGGTACAACATATGATCCAAGCACAGGACATATTACTATTAATATCGGTGCTCATAATTTAGAAGTAGGTGGTATTGTTGCAATTAAAACTGGAGCAATCAAATTTACATGTGCAATGGACGGACATTCAACATTCCATGATTATCCTAGAGCAACAGATCCTGCAGGAGCTCAAACTCCGTTTAGCAGATTAAGAATTTTTGCTGTGACTTCTAACACAATTACTGTGGATGTAGGAAAATCACAAAATACATCTGTGCATACATTTGTAAGCGGAGTGGCAAATGCTATTATTCCTACACAGCCTATAGCAATTACATATCCTTCTATAACTTGGGCTGATGCAGAATATCAGACTGCACATAGCGACATATTAAGCGACAGCGAAAATATTGTGCGAGATGTAATACAGCATTTGCAAGATACTTACTCTGGATTTACATATCTACATAGAAAATGTACAAGAGATATTGGATACATTATTGATGCAGCAGGATATGACTGGATGCTAGGAACTAATTTTGCAAGTATGGTTGCGGCATATTCATATTTGAGAGAACCTTCTAAGAAGGTAACAGGAGAGCAAAAAGATGCAACATTAGCGGCAAATGAATTTGCACGTACACAAGCAATTAAACATATTAATTTTAATCACAGTGCAGAAGCAGGTATAAAGTATACTTGGAGATGGGTAAATGATATAATCTTTGGCGGTAGTAATGAAGCAAATAACGATCAAAGTTCAGAACTTAACAATCATGCTACATCAAGATTACTTGAACTTAATAAAGAATTTATTGTTGAAGAATGTATTGCATATACAGATGTACATTTTAGAGCACGAGTAGAAGAAACAGAAGTTACAGATCAAAAAATTACAATTGGTAGAAACTTTACTCCTACCAACGCAACATACAACGCATCAACAGGTGCATTAGTATTAACTATTCCTGGACATGATTTTACAAAAGATGTAGATTATATTAAAATTGAAAGAGAAAGTATATCATTTACATGTACAAAAGATGGTGGTAGTTCAACTACAGCATATCCAAGAATCAACGATATTGGATATAATAAAATGCTAAGAATTACAGATGTGTCAGGAGATACTTTGACTGTAAATATTGGTGCATCGCCTGTAGGATTACAATACACACATACATTTGTAAGTGCGGCAAATAATTGTGTTAGAACACAAAATACAGAATGGTTAGAGCAAGGACTTGCAATTAAATTTGAAGATGAAGCTGATAGTACAACATCAGTAACGGACATAGGACTTGTAGCAGGCACAGTATACTATGTAAAAGAAATTGTCAGTGACAACGAATTTACAATTTCAGAGACACCACACGGAAGTAAAAAATCTTTGACAGCTGGTAACAATAATTGTATAGTAAGTCGTGCTTATGATAATCAATTTACTACAGCTTGTGCTAGAGACTTAAGAGAAATTGTAGATGGTATGAAATTTGATGTAGTCTATGCTAAAGATTATACAAGGGATTACACAGATAGAGTTGAAATTATTGTTCCTGGAAATTATAGATCTAAATTTAGTGCAAGGTATTATATCAATGCTGTGATGGGATCACAGGAAGAAGATATGTATTATCTAAGAAATGCTACTGGCTTAAGATTGATGACTTTAGATGGATTAAACGGTGATTTAGGCCCAGCTAACGAATTTGGTACAAGTAGACCAACAGCAGGTGCATATGCATCACTTGATCCAGGATGGGGACCAAAAGACAAACGTGTATGGATTCAAACAAGATCTCCATATGTACAAAATGTTACAACATTTGGTAATGCGGCGACAGGACAAAGAATCGACGGTGCATTACATGATGGAGGTAACGATTCTATTGTAAGTAACGACTTTACACAGGTTATTTCAGATGGAATTGGTGCTCATATTCTAAATAATGGTAGAGCAGAACTTGTGTCAGTGTTTACATACTACTCACACATAGGATACCTAGCAGAAAGTGGCGGCAGAATAAGAGCTACTAACGGTAATAACTCTTATGGTGATTTTGGATCAGTTGCAGAAGGGGTTGATAATACTGAGGTTCCTGTGACTGCTATTGTTGATAACAAATTTCAATTTAAAGCTACAATTAGTAAAGTTGAAACTGACGGTGATAAACCTATTGTACTAGAATACGATCATGCAGGAAATGATTATACAGAAGCAAGTATTGGTATTTTTGGTGCAGGTAACAGTGCAGAAACAGAAGCAGATGAATTTAGAGATAATGCTGTTAACAGAATTAGAATATTAGATTTAGATGATTCGAGTGGTGATTTAGGTGGTAAGGGATATACCATTGCAACAAATACTGCACAGGCAGGTACAACAACAAGTATTACTATTGCGGCAACAGACGGAAATCCAGATACAGCATATCCAGGAATGAGAGTTGTAATTACTGGTGGCCAGGGTGTAGGACAATATGGTAAAATTGATACATACAATAGTGGTGCAAAATTAGCAAATGTCTTAAAAAATGATGGTACAGCAGGTTTTGAACATTTGAGACCAGGAACTCCTATTGTTGCACCAAATGCAAGTTCAATATACTTGATTGAACCAAACGTAGAATTTACAGCACCACCTCATAGATCAACTGCTCAAACATTAGTTGCAACACAAAATACTACTGATATGGAGTATTGTGAAACTGCAAAAATTTACACTAATGTAACAGGCACAGAAACTACCACAGCAGGTACAGGGTGTAGATTTACAGTTTACAGAAATGGAAGCAAATATATTCCGCTAGTGACTGTAGGAGGTTCAAACTATGCTAGAGGAGATACTATAAATTTATTAGGTACAAGTTTAGGTGGTACTACTCCTGCAAACGACTTATTGTTGACAGTCACAAGTGTTAATGCAACTACAGGAGCAATTACAGTTGTTGACAATGACGGTATAGGCTTGTCAGGAGAATTTATCGCGGCAGGTAACGCATCTGCAACAATACAAAGAAGTACAGATGGGATTACTTGGACTACACAAGCACTAGGAAGTTTTGTTCCAACAGGACCAGTAAAAATTGCAAATGGATTATTAAACGATGGTTCATCTACAGAAAGAACAAGTGCTACACTTATAATAGGACAGAAAGGATCAGGAGCAATCCAATTGTGGTACAGCCAAGATGCACACGCAACTTGGACAGCACAAGAATTACCAGGAGGTCCTTACAATGGCGTTCCGCATATTGTTTTTGGCGATAATAAGTTCTTTGTCATATTTGAAAATCAAAGACACGTATTTGAATCAGGAGATGGTGGAGTTACATGGATTAAACACACTGATGCACTAGCTACAACAGGTTACACAGGTTTAGCTTATGGTGGTAAAAGAATTGTTGCTGTAAGAAGTGGTACTACTGTGTCAGCATATGCAAACACTAATAATGCAGATACATGGACAGCTACAACACTTCCTGGAACAAGTGCATGGATTGGAATAGCACACGGAAACAATACATTTGTTTGTATTGCAAATGACGACAACAAGGCCGCATACAGTATGGATAGAGGTGAAACATGGATTTCATCTACAGCTCCAGACGTTGATGGGTCTTCAGTAGTTGCTTACAAACAAATCAAATACGCACAAGGATTGTTTATGGCAGTAGGTACTGGTTCAAGTGCGGACCTAGAAGCATATAACAGTGTTGCAGTTTCTGAAGATGGACTTAATTGGGAAGTAAGAGGAGCTCAAGGAGATCCAGATGGTGCTACTACAGGTTTCCAAGCAGTTGCATTTGGAAATCCAAATCAAGTAGGTTACTGGCTTGCTAAAGGAGAAGGATCGTCCGAAGATCACCTTGCACGTATACAAACAGGCGTACAAGCAATGGGTAGAGTAGGAGTGGCAGCAGAAAAGGTCTTTGAAGTGAGATTATTTGAACCGGGTTGTGGATACATAGACGGTCCACCTACAATTACAATTACTGATCCTGGTAATATATTTGATGTTCAGACTCAGGTTAGATTAGGAAAAGGTTGTTTATCTACACCTACATTTGTAAATAGAGGTACTGGTTACGAAGCGGCATCTGCAGAACTTGCAACTACAGGAAACAACGGATTTGCAGATTTCTTCCAAAGCGGAACATTTATGGCTGTAAGAAGATTAAGTGAAAAACCAACACCAGGTTCTAATATTGTATTTGATAGTTTACCAAATAAAGTATTTAAATTAGTTAACACTGTAACATTCTTAGGCACACAAGACGGAAGTTATACAACTTTCTTAAACGTGTCACCAAATATGGAAGTAGCAGATAGTCCACCACATGGTGATCCTGTTACAATGAGAATACGTTATTCACAAGTTAGATTGACAGGACATGATTTCTTAGATATTGGTACTGGAGGATTTGCAGATACAAATTATCCTGGGGTACCGTTAGTAGATCCAGATCCAACTAAAGAAACAACAGAATCAAATGGCGGTAGGGTGTTCTTTACAAGCACTGACCAAGATGGTAACTTTAGAGTTGGTAATTTGTTTAATGTTGAACAGTCAACAGGTGTTGCAACATTGAATGCTGATGCATTCAACATTGCAGGACTACAAGAACTTACACTTGGTGAAGTTACACTCGGCGGAAACTCTGCAAGTGTTACAGAATTTAGTACAGATCCGTTTATGACTGCAAATTCGGATTCGGTTGTTCCAACACAACGAGCAGTCAAGGCTTATATTGAGGCACAAATTGGTGGCGGTGGTGCGTCATTGAACGTTAACACCGTAACAGCGGGTGATATTTTCATAGGTACCAATCAGATAACTACTGTTACAGGTACAACGATAAATATAAACGCTACAGTAAACTTTAAAGGTGGTGTAATAGGACTACCGTTAGCAATTAACTATATGTTAAGATAAATTGGAGAAAGAAAAATGGCAACAGGAAAATTAGGATCATCAGACTTGTCACCAGCGGCTGATACCTCTATATACACAGTTCCAGCTGATAATTTCAGCGTTGTCTCTGTTAACCTTTGTAATAGAGGCACAAGCACAACAGCAATTAGAATTGCAGTTGCGGCTTCAGGAACTCCGGCGAATGACGAGTACATTGAATTTGATGCACAGTTATTACCAAAAGGTGTACTAGAGAGAACAGGTATAGTTGTGGATACAGGTAAACAAATTGTAGTACGTTCAACACTAGGAAGTGTTACTGCTATGGTTTATGGTGTAGAAACATCAACATTATAAGGAAAGTATCATGGGCAGAAAAATTAGTTTAGGTATATATCCAAACACAGATAGCACACTAACAGGTACTTTAGCAGACCGTCCAACTACCGCAAATGCTGGTGTTAAATTTTTTAATACTGATAGTAATCAGTTGGAAATATTTAACGGTACAGGATGGCATGCAGTACACGAAGTATTAAACGCAAGTATATCAAGTAGTCAAGGTGTCGCATCTAACAGACAGTATTGGGTAGATGCTACAGGAGGGCCAATTACAGCTTCGTTGCCAAGCAGTCCGGCTCAATATGACAGAATAAAATTTACAGATGCTCATAACTCGTTTGGATCAAATGCACTTACTGTTGCAAGAAATGGACAACTTATTTCCGGGCAAGCAGATGATATGACAGTTGATACTCCTGGTGCATCGTTTACACTAATATATCATGGTGTGGCTGCAGGATGGAAGATAGAAGCTATTTAAGGGGATACTATGGCATTTAATTATGAGACACTTAAAAAATATAAGTCTGAATCTTTTGTAGATTTAACAGTACAATCAACAGATATTGATAATCTATCAGTCAATGCAGATAAAATTGCTGACGGAAATGTTACATCTGGAAAATTGGGGACTAATAGTGTCGATTTAAGTAGTAATAAAGTGTCAGGAACGTTATCAACAAGTAGAGGCGGATTAGGTACGGGCCAATTAACTTCTGCTTATCAATTAATTAGATCAGATGGAGATGGCACAGTATCAAGTAGTATACATGGTATTATTAACATGAGTGTGTATACAGGTAACAGCACTTGGAGTAGACCTTCAGGGTGTAAATGGATTAAAGTACAAGTACAAGGTGGCGGAGGTGGCGGTTCTGGCCACGGAGAAGCTGGCGGAGCAGGAGGCTACGCAGAAGAATGGATTGATGTGAGTAGCATAAGTTCGGTAAGTGTTACAATAGGCGGTAGAGGTGGACCTAGTTACTATTCCGGAGCAGGTGGTAATGGTGGTGCAAGTTCCTTCGGACCATACTTGTCAGCAGGACTAGGATATGGTGCAAATAGAAATAACCAACACTCAGGTGGAGTAAGTGGATCAGGATCTGGCGGTTCACTAAATATACACACAGGAGGAGGTGGAAATCATCACCAACGAACAGGTTATGGAGGGAGTAGTTTTTGGGGAGGCAACACCGCAGGTGGACATCCACAAGGCGGGCAGTTTACATATAACCACAGAAATCATGCCGCGTGGGGAAGCGGAGGTAGTGGCGGATACTTTTATGGCAACCGTGGAGCTCAAGGTAGACAAGGAGTAATTGTTGTTACAGCATTTGCGTAAGGAAATAAAAAATGGCATTTAATTATCAAACACTGAAAAAAATTAAATCTGAATCAATTGTTGATGCTGAAATTAAATCTGTAGATATAGGTAATTTACAAGTTACAACAGAAAAAATTGCTAATAGTGCAGTTGGTGCAGACGAATTAGGAACAGGTTCTGTAAATTTAACAGGGTCAGCTGTGACTGGCACTTTGTCAACATCTAAAGGCGGGACAGGATTAACAAGTATAGGAAGTGCATATCAATCGTTATCTATTAACAGTGGAGGAACAGCGTATACATACACTAACACAGGTTTAAGAAGTATGAGTGTTTATACAGGTAGTTCAACATGGAGCAGACCTAGCGGAGTGCGATACATAAAAGTTTGTGTATGTGGCTCTGGAGGCGGAGGATCAGGACATGGTGAATCAGGTGG
>MDSZ01195235.1_pt1 | contig 12515 bp, 12 predicted proteins | sample 811201 | NCBI WGS metagenome assembly MDSZ01 (sample SAMN05326647, study PRJNA326480) | marine metagenome | isolation source: seawater | place: Indian Ocean: North | collected 2010
CATGTCTTAAGACAAAGTACCATCGGCGCTGAAAGGCTTGACTTCCGAGTTCGGAATGGGATCGGGTATTACACTTTCGCAATAATCACCAGGCATCGGACTTATACTAATATAAATAAAATTTGTAAAGTAATTATATTATAAAAATACCTTAATATTTACTTGTCAAAAAATTTAAATTTAAGTTTTTTTGTTAATAAAAAAAATGTTAACACTATTTTTTTTAAATCTTTTTTCCAAAATTAAACCTTTTTTTAGTCTATTAATTTCTTTATTAACTAATCTCTCTAACTTATTTTTGTTGAAATCATAAAAATAACATTCATAGGTTTTGTTTAAAAAATTATAAATTTTTGAAAAATTGAATTTATTATATTCTACTAAAATTACTGGTTTTTGATTTTTTATTAATCTTTTCATTCCATAAATTACTTTATGATCATGTCCCTCAACATCAATTTTTATAAAACAACATTTTACATTTAATTTAAGGTTATCAAATTTTTTTAAAATTAAGTTAACATTTTTAATCTCAAAATGTTTTGATTTATTTCCGTAATTTTCTCTCAATTTTTTTTTTAAATAATTAAAACTAAAACTATTATTAAAATGAAAAAAATTATTTTTATAAAATGCCCTATAAAGTCTTTTTTTTTTATTGCTATTTGATAATCCAAATGGATAAATTTTAATATTTGGAAATTTTTTTTTAATTTTTGAAAAATATTTTTTTATTAATTCTTTATCAGGTTCAAATACAATTATTTTATTTTTATTAAATCCTAATTTTCTGAAACCTGCTGATGACAATCCAATATTGCCACCTACATCTAAAAATGTTCTTTTTTCATCTTTTTTAAATAAAATGTTAAGAGCATAGTAATCTTTATCGTGTGGTAATAAAAAATCAAAATGAACTAAATTATTGTAAATGAATATTTGTATTAAAGGAAATTTTTCTATAAATTTTACAATTTGATGCTTAAATTTTTTAATCATTTAAAAAAATTTATATTTTATTAGACAATATAAAGCATCAAGTCCATCTGCTGAGCTAATTTTTTTTCCTTGTTTATATGATCTTCCTTTGTAGTTAATAGGAATCTCATGAATTTTATATTTTTTATTTGAAATTTTAGTTGTAACTTCCGGGCAAAATGAAAACCCTTTTTCCTGTAAATTGATTTTTTTGAATATATCACTTCTAAAAACTTTATAACATGTGTGAGCATCAGTTAAATTTTGATTATTAATAACATTTGATATGAAAGTTAAAAACACATTTCCCAAAATTCTAATAAGATGAGTAAAATTTTGAGTGTTTTGATACATATTTTTTTTTAAAACCCTTGAACCATAAACTACCTTGTAATTATTTTTTTTTATATAATTATAAATTTTTTTAAGATCTTTTGGATTGTATTCTAAGTCAGCGTCTTGTATTGCAACATACCTTCCTTTAATATATTTTTTTGCTGATATTATCGCAGCTCCCTTTCCATGATTATTTTTGTGAAAAATTATTTTATTTATTTTTTTTTTATTATTGATTAAATAATCCGATGTCCCATCTGTTGAGCCATCGTCTACAACAATTATTTGAGATTTAATTCTTAGTTCTAATACTTTCTCTAGAATCTTATCAATTGTTTTTATCTCATTAAAGACTGGTATAATAATTGTTATATCTTTCATTTACTAATAATAATACTTAACAACATATTTGTTATAATTTTTTTCTGTAGCAAATTTACGATTTGGAATATATAAAAAAATTAAAAAAAAATAATGATATTAAATAAAATTAAAAACAAAAAAATTACTGTTTTGGTTGTTGGTTGTGGATATACAGGTTATCCCTTAGCTAAATTAATTTCAAATTCAAGTATTTCAGTAATTGGGTATGATATCGACAAAAATTTAATTAAAAGACTCAAAAAAAAGCAAAGCAAATATTTGAGATTTACTGATAATTTAAAATCTTTGAAAAAAATTGATATAATTTTAATTTCTTTACCGACCCCTCTTACAAAAAACTTTGAGCCAGATTTATCTTTCATTAAAAGTTTTTTACAAAAATCGAAAAAATTATTAAATAAAAATCAAATTATGATTCTGGAAAGTACAACTTATCCAGGAACAACTGATGAGGTTTTAAAAAGTTTTTTAGAAAAGAAAAATTTTAAAGTTGGAAAGAACTATTTCTTAGGATACTCCCCTGAAAGAATTGATCCAGGTAGAAATATTGAGTTAAATAAAATTACAAAAATTTGTTCTGGTTCAACAAAAAAATGCAACAAATTAGTTACTGAATTTTATAAATTATTTTTTAATCAAGTGTTAAATGTATCAAATAATAAAACAGCTGAATTTGTGAAAATTTTTGAAAATATATTTAGATCAATAAATATAAGCTTGGTAAATGAAATGAAGATGATTTCTGAAAAATTCAATGTAGATATCAGAGAAGTTATTGATGCTGCATCGACTAAACCATATGGATTTATGAAATTTGAACCTGGCCCAGGTATAGGAGGACATTGTATACCTGTTGATCCATTTTATTTAACCTGGAAAGCAAAAGAATATAATATTCACACAAGATTTATTGAACTAGCTGGTGAAATTAATAATCATATGCCTAATTGGATTTTTGAAAAAATTAACAAACATCTTGTAAATAAAAATCTTTTTATTAGAAAAATGAAATTTCTTATGATTGGAGCTAGCTATAAAAAAAATATAGGAGATGTGAGAGAGTCACCGTCGCTCAAGTTTTTCAAACTTTTCGATAAAAATGAATTAAAATTTGATTATCATGATCCACACGTACAAAATGTTTATTTTGAAAATAAAAATAATAAAATTCAGAAAAAAAAATCTATTAAGCTAAATGCTAAGCAATTAAAAAAATATGATTGTGCAATAGTAATTACGAATCATGATAAGATTGATTATAAATTAATATACAAAAACACAAATCTTATTTTTGACTGTAGATCTGTTTTTAAAAAATCAAAAAAAGTAGTTCAGGTTTAATAATTTTTTTTAATAAAATCTTTATGTGTTTTAATTAAGCCTTCTTGAAGTGAGGTTTTAAATTTCCATCCTAGCTTTCTTGATAAACTAACATCTAAAAGTTTTCTTTTAACACCTGCTGGCATACTATAATTATTTTTAATCTTTAATTTTACTTTAAAATATTTCATTATAACTTTTGCAAATTGATTAATGGACATATCTTTACCTGTTCCAATATTAATTAAAGCATGAGAAGTTTTTTTGTTCATAAAGAATAGACAAGCATCCGCAATATCCTCTACAAACATTATTTCTCTTTTTGGTTTTCCTGAGCCCCAAATCTCTAGGTGTTTATGATTTTTTTTTTTTGCTAAGAAAATCTTTTTAAATAATGCTGCAAAAAAATGAGATGTTTTCAAATCATAGTTGTCATTTGGACCATAAGAATTACAAGGCATAAGACATTTATAATTTAAATTGTACTGTTTATTATAATTTTCACACATTTTTATGCCAGCTATTTTTGCAATTGCATATGGTTCATTTGTATATTCAAGTTTATTGCTAAGTAACATTTTTTCACTTATTGGTCTAAATATACCGGCGGGATAAATACAACTTGAACCAAAAAAAATTAAGTTCTTAACACCCGCTAAATATGATCCATGAATTAAATTGTTTTGAATTTGTAAATTTTCATAAATGAATTTTGCTCGATATGTATTATTTGCAAAAACTCCACCAACTCTTGCTGCTGCTATTATTACATAATTCGGTTTATGTTTATCTAAAAATTTAAATACTTTTTTTTGATCCAATAGATTGAGTTTATTTTTATTTGCGACTAAAATTTTTTTATAGTTCCTTTGTTTTAAGCAGCTTAGTATTGAAGATCCTAAATGACCATTGTGACCAGCTAAAAATATTTTTGAATTTTTATTAACCATTTTCTTTAAGTTCAAATTCAATCATTTCTTTTACCAAAACTTTAATATTTTTTTTTGGTTTCCATTTAAGGACTCTTTTTGCTTTTGAAAAATTACCTTGTAAATTTTCAACTTCTAAAGGTCTAAAATATCTTTTGTCTATTTCGATAATACATTTTCCTTTATCATTAAATGCTTTTTCATTAATACCTTTACCTTTCCAGTATATTTTTAAATTTAATTCTTTACATGCTAGCCTAATAAAATCTTTAATTGATATTTTTTTATTTGTAGCAATAACAAAATCATCTGGATACTTAGAATTCAAAATTTTCCACATAGCATAAACATAATCCTCTGCATGTCCCCAATCTCGTTTTGAATAAATGTTTCCAAGTAAAAGTTTTTTTTGTTTATTTAACTTGATTCTTGTTAAAGCTTTTGTAATTTTTTTTGTAACAAAAGTTTCCCCTCTTAATGGACTTTCGTGGTTAAACAGAATTCCATTTGATGCAAATATACCATATGCATTTCTATAAATTTTCGTTATCCAATGAGCATAAAGTTTTGCTGCCGCATAAGGACTTTGGGGTTCAAAATTTGTATTTTCATTTTGTGATTTTTTTTGTATGCCCCCAAACATTTCTGAAGTGCCAGCTTGATAAAATTTAATTTTCTTGATTTTTTTTAGGCTATTAATAGTTTCTAATATTCTTAATGTACCTAGCCCATCAACATTTCCTGTATATTCTGGTGTCTTAAAAGAAACTTTAACATGTGATTGAGCAGCTAAATTATAAATTTCGTCAGGTAAAATTGAATTTATTATTGAATAAACTGAGGAACTGTCAATTATGTCACCATAGTGCAAAATAAAACTCCTTCTTTTGATTGAAGGGTCTTCATATATATCATCTATTCTCTTAGTATTTAATAAAGAAGCTCTTCGAATTACACCATGAACAATGTAATTTTTTTTTAATAACAATTTTGATAAATAAGCACCATCTTGTCCAGTGATGCCAAAAATTAAAGCTACTTTTTTTTTCATATATTAAAGATATATTTTGAAATATATAATAATAATTACAAGATTTTAAAATTAAGTATAGAAGTTTTTATAAAATTTAAGATTACATCATATGAAACATAAAAAAATATCAGTAATTACAATTGTTAAAAATGGTATGCCTTTTATTAAAAGCACGGTCAAATCTTTTAATCTTCAAAACTATTCTAATAAAGAATTAATTATAATATACTCTGATTCTGAAGATGGCACCGAGAATTATTTGAAAAATTTAAAACAAGATAACATAATTATTGAGAAAGAGATAAGTTTTCATAATAGATATGCTGCTTTAAACCAAGGTATAAAATTATTAAATGGTGAAATTTTTGGGATTTTGCATGCTGATGACGTTTTTTTTAGTAGCGATACTTTATCATTAGTTAGTGAAAAGTTTAATCATAATTATGACTGCATTTATGGAAATATATTATTTTCACAAAGTAATAATATTAAAAAAATAAAAAGGATTTGGAAAAGCAATGATTTTAAAAGAGATAATTTAAAATATGGATGGATGCCACCACATACATCAATTTTTTTAAAAAAAGAAAAATTATTAGAAAATCCATATAATGAGAACTATTTGATTTCTGCTGATTATGATTTCATCTTAAAGGTTTTTATGAGAAAGGATATTAACATTGGTTTTTTAAATGAGTATTTAAGTATAATGAGACTTGGAGGAGATAGCACTAAATTGAGTAATTTTTTTTTAAAATACAAAGAAGACTTAAAGATATCAAAAAATTATTTTAAATATTACTATATTTGTGTTTTTTTAAAGATATTAAGAAAAATTAATCAACTTCAATTATTTAACAAAAACTTTGAAAATGATTATTTGAATAAAATTAATTTAGAAATTAAAAATTAGATTTTATTCTCTTATTACAAATAAATAGCCATTTATTTTTTTATATTCTCTATTTCTTGCTTTTCCTAAATCACATATAAATGGTATTGACCAACAAAACTGTGACTGACTAGATACAATTTTTGGATCAGGATAATTTATTTCAAAACCATTTTTAATAATTGTTGAGTAGTTGTTTTCTAAAATAGTCGGAAAAATATTTGATAAAGATTTAGCCTCATTAATTCTTGTAATATTTTTAGTTACATTAAAAATTACACATAAACAAATTATAGTTATAATTGATTTATTATTATAAACATTGATTTGCTTTTTTATTAATAAAAACACTAGAAGAAAAGTAAAGCAAAAAAGATAAGGAATACCAAACCTTATTACTGGTGATCTTATAAACCATACTATTAACCCAAAAGTTATTAAAACAAATAAAATAAGAATAATTTTTTTTTTTTCATTAATAAATTTTATTTTTTTATTTTTTTTATTCAGAAAACTCATATTTAAAAATAAAAAAAATAAAATTGGAATAATAAAAGCAGCAAAATGCTCTAAAAATTCAACTTTGTGTCTTAAAAACCAAGTAGTTACCCAATTGAAATTTTGACCATATTCAGTTTCAGATAGTATCCCTTTGTATTGGTAATATGATTTATTTATTGCCCCCGTAGCACCTGATAAAACTTTTGATATTTCTGTATCACTCCAACTAACAGATTTTATACATGTAAATTCGAAAAAGGGTACAAAGCATCCTGAATATATGAATTGCTGAATAAACCAAAAAAAAAGAAAACTTAAACAAAATGCTGAAACTGGTAAAATTTTTTTAATTTTTATTCTCTCTTCGTACAAATGATAAATTGAATAGAACACTATAAATGGGCCAATAAAAGAGGTTAATTTAATTGTTAAAGATAAGGTAATTAAAATTATCAAAAGTTTAAAATTTTTTTCTATTTGATCCTTTTTTTTTGTTTCTAACATTTTGATGAAATAAAATATTGAAATTAACAAGAAAAAATTTACTGGAAAATCAAAACCATGCTCAGAAATTCTAGAAAATTTTATTAAAGTATAAAAACATAAAAATAAAATATAAAATTTAGAAAGAGAATAAATATTTTTATTTTTTTTTGTTATTTCTATGAAAAAAAAAATTATAATAAATAAATATAATAAAGAGTTACTCAGCTGAGTTCCTTTTATTCCTATATAAGGAAGATTTAGAACTGCAGAAAAATTTAGCCAGGACGAATTCCACGCATATTGTGGCTGTATATTTGAAAGCCCAAATATTACTTTTTCAGAAATTACATTTATTATATATGGCAAGTGATAAAATCCATAATCCTCGTTAGGTCTATATTTAACAGTCATCAAAATAACTATTAGGATAGAAAAAAATATGATTTTATTCTCAAAAAGATTTTTTTTTAAATAAGTTTTATAATTAAAAATAAAATAAACTACAAAAAATAATATTATAACTAGATTTATTTTAGTATTTAATGGAAAAAAAAAAATGAATTAAAAAAGCAATGTACGTTAAAATAACTATACCTAACAATCCAAATTCCCCAAAATTAATTGCGTCAATATTATCTTTTAAAAAAATGGTAGAAAATACAAAGCCACTTATAAAAACGAATGAAATAACTATTAAAAAGGAAAATATTAGTTCCGTCATTATATTTTAGATAAATAATTAATATACAACATATTCTATTCTTTATTTTAAAATAATATATGATATTAAAATATTCTTAAATATGTCTTCAATATCATCTAAAACGGGTTTATTATACAAAAATCTTTGGGTAAATTATAATAAAAAACTTTTTGATCACTCAGTAAGTTTAGTTAAAAAAAGATTTCAAGCAAACAAAATTAGTTTAAATATATTTAAAAATAAAAAAGTTATTGATGTAGGCTGTGGTAATGGAAGATGGTGTATCTTAGCTATAGAAAATAATGCCAAAGAAGTAGTTGGTATTGATATTTCAAAATCAAATGTTAGAGCATTAAATAAAAAGTTTAAAAAACTAAAAAATTTAAAATTTTTTTATGGCGACAATAAAAAATTAAATTTTAAAGATAATATTTTTGATGTTACCATATCTCAAGGTGTTATTCACCATACAACAGATATGTTTCAATCACTTAGTGAAATAATTAGAATAACTAAAAAAAATGGGAAAATTCTTCTTTACATATATGGTGACTATGGAATGAAATGGTCGTGTATAAAACAGCTAAGACCTCTTGTAAAAAAAATAGGTAAAAATAAAATTGTTTCTTCAATGAAAAAAAATAATTTTAAAAATAACAAAATTAAACATTTTGTTGATGATTTATTCGTACCTGTGCAAACACAAACAAGCTTGCCACTTATAATGGAAGAACTAAAAAAAAGAAAAGTAAAAAAAATCAAATTACTCAGTAAAAAGAAAACATTTGACCATGAGTCTAGTATTGATGAATATATCAAAGAATTTATTGTTCTAAAAAAAATATTTCAAAAAATTAAAGATCCAGTTTCGAAACTCTGTTTAAAAATTGTAAAAGATTATTTGTTTTCAATCAAATTTATAGAAAAATTAAAAATAAGCAAAAGGTTAAAGTTTTTTTATATTATTGGAGAAGCGAGTCATAGATTTGAAATTACAAAATAAACTTTAGATTAATTTTTTTTAAATTTAAAAATCTATATTTTAAAAAAATGAAAAAAAAACCATATATTTCTATAATCACTCCAAATCTAAATAATGGTAAATACTTGGAAGATACAATTAGATCTGTCATTTCGCAAAACTTGAAGAATTTTGAATATGTTGTTATTGATGGGAAATCAAATGATAATTCTTTAAAAATAATTAAAAAATATAAAAATTTCATAAATTATTTTGAGTCTAAAAAAGATAAAAGTAATTTTCATGCAGTTCATAAAGGAATAATAAAAAGTAAAGGTGAAGTAATAATTTGGATAAACTCAGGGGATTTATTAGATTCTAATGCAACTAAAAATATTAGTGAAATTTTTAAAAAAAAAAGAAATATAAAATGGATTAATGGAAGATGTGGATATATTAAAAAAAATTTTAAGTTTTCTTTAATACCATATTTATACCCTCGACAAAAAATATTAAACGGTATGGCGCATAAAAAATTTTGGGGATATATTCAGCAGGAATCTGTATGTTTTAGGAAATCTCTTTACATAAAATCAAAAGGTTTAATTACAAAAAAGAATTATGCAAGTGATTATTTTTTGTGGAAAAAGTTTGCTATGCACGAAAATTTAGAAACTTTTTTTATTAAAATTGGATATTTTAGAACTCATCCAAATCAATTATCTTCAATAAAAAATCATTATGAAAAAAGTACAGGTTATTTATCAAATAAAACAGACTTAAATTTAGAAAGACTTTTATTTTCAGTAATTTTATTACCACTTGTAATTATTAAAACATTATTAATAAAATTTTCTTTTAGGTAACAGTCATGCTTTTTATAACTGAATTATTTATCATACTAATAATTTTTTTTATTTTTAATAAATATAATATTTTAATTGGAACTAAATTTTCTCTAATAGATAAAAATAAAAATGTACCCCTTCTTGGTGGAATTTTTTTATTGATAGCTTTAGTTTTAAATTTATTTCATTTGTATCAATATAATATGTTATCAAGTAATCACTTAATTATATTTTATTTTTTAATTTCAATGTTTTTTATATCAATATTAGATGACAAATTTAATCTCTCACCTTTATTAAGACTTTTTTTATGTACATTTATTATTGTAATATTCTTTATACAATCTGGTTTTATTATTAAAACATTAAACTTTAAATATTTTGGAATATTCTTTTTTCCAGAAAATATTTTCATAACTTACTTTTTTTCTATTTTTTGCATTATAGTATTGATACATGCATATAACTTTGTTGACGGAATTAATGGACTAGCATTGTTTGTGGGATCAGTTTGGTTTTTGTACATTGCTTTTAAATTGCCTTATATCATTGAAACATATTCAATTTTATTTTTATTTATTTTATTTTCTTTATATTTAAATTTAACTAATAAAATTTTTTTGGGAGACAGTGGAAATTATATAATTTCAAGTCTATTGGGCGTAATTATAATTAAAGAAAATTTATCAGATCCATCTTTATTTTATGTAGAAGAAATTTTATTATTATTTTTAATTCCGGGTGTAGATTTAATCAGATTATTTTTTTTAAGAATAAAAGAAAAAAGAAATCCTTTAAATGGAGACTTTAATCATTTACATCATTTATTAATTAGAAGATATAGTTTGTTTAAAAGTTTATTGATTTATATTTTGTTGATATCTATTCCATTAATTGTTTTTATTTTTAATGAAGAATTTTTAATCTATTTAATTACATTAAAAATTTTTATATATTTTATTTTAATAAAACATTTAAAAAAATTTTAATTATTTTTTTTAAACTTTTTTATAAGATAAAAATAGTTTCCCATTAGGTACCAAAATACAAATGCGTAATTAGTAGTAAAAATACTTCCAGTTGTTTTGAAAGGAATTAAAAAAGATAAAATAAGACAAAATAACATACAAGATCCAAAATTATTTCTAAGTTTTTCTTTTATAAATAATCGTATTATATAGATTACAAATACAATAAATATCAAGTATCCAATTATTCCATTTTCAGAAATAATTTCTAAATGAAAATTATGTGGGTGTGTGCTGCATTTGGATATATTTATGCTGTCAAAATATTTTTTTTGATAATCAAAACATACTATTCTATAGTTTCTAAAACCAGAGCCAAAGAAAACATTTTTTTTAAATATTTCAATCGATCTTTCAAAATGACCTTTCCACTTGTGCACAGGAATATAATTGCCAGTAATATTTATTATATTGTTGTCTTTTTTATCACTTAATGAACTTAAGTCTTTGCCTTTTTCAACTCCTATTGAAGATTTTAAAATATCGTAAACAGGATATTTATTTTTTAAATAATCAACATTTGATATTGTTAATATTGAAATTAACATAATGCTTATTGTAGTAAAAAGTACAAATTTTCTCTTATTTGAAAATAGAAATAAAAAAGTTAAAAAATAGAAACCTGTCAAAAAAGAAGTTCTTTCTCCAGTTAGCAAAATGAAAATAAAGAAAATAGTAATAAATATATAATTTAATTTTTGACTACTTTGATTAAAAAAATTCAATAAAGATAAATAAAGAATTCCAAAATTTAGTATATAAAAACCTACAATCATTTCATTACCAAATGGACCAGTTATTCTATTGTATGGATGATAATATTCGTATCCAAATAAATCCTTTCCAAAGAACAATTGAACAAGAGAATCAAAAATTACAAATAAGATAAATATTAAATAAATTTTCAGAAGAATTTTAAGTTTATGATTAGAAATATTTAAAATTAGATAAATGTAGGAAAAAAAAAATAAAAAGAATCTTAGGTAAAGTAAAAATTTTTTAAAGGAAAAAACTTCAGTCTCTGAAAATAAAATATTTATTGAAGCTATTAAAAAAAAAATAAAAATATAGATAAAATTATTTCTAAAAAAATCAATAATTTTTCTTTTGTCATCAGAGATTAAATAAAAAATAGTAAATAATAAAACAATTAAATTAACTAATAATGAACCAATTACATAAAAAATTGGTATCACTAAAATTAATGCGAAGTATATATTTTCTTTATTAATTTGATTTTTTAATAATTTCATCTATAAAATTCAATTTTCCATTAACAAATTGGTATATTTTGTCTGTATTTTTTAATACATTTAAATCATGCGAAATTATTATCAATGTCTTATCCTCTTTAAATTTAAAAATCATTGATAGAATTTTATTTTCTGTTTCTTTATCTAAGCCATTTGTTGCTTCATCAAAAATTAAAAGCTCAGGGTTCTTGTATAATGCTCTAGCTATACCAATTCTTTTTTTTTGACCACCAGATAATTTATTTCCCATCTCACCAACACTAGTATTAATTTTATCAGGTAAACTTGATATAAAATCACTTAATTGAGTATTTATTATTACTTGATTTAATCTTTCTTCATCTACCTTAGTAGAATTTGATGAAAAAATTATATTATTTTTAATACTATCATTAAAAAGAGTTGTATTTTGTGTAACATAAGATATTTGGTTTTGCCACTTTCTTATTAATTCTTCATTATTTAGTTCAAAATCATCAATTTTAATATAACCATTTTGAAATGGTAATAAACCAGAAATAATATCTACCAATGTACTTTTGCCAATTCCACTATCACCATAAATTCCAATAGCTTCCCCTTTTTTTATTTTTAAATTTAATCCATCTATGATTTCTTTTTTAGAGTATTTAAAAACTAAATTTCCTATATCAATCTGCTTTTTAAAAGAAATTCTTTCATCATCACTGGATACATTATTAATTAAACCAAAATCTTTCTCAATAGAATACAGAACTATTTTGGATAAACTTATAGTTTGATATGAATAAATTATTTTTTGAAAAGATGGTACAATTCTGTAAGCAACAGCTACAAAAAAACCAGTGGCAGTAAGAATTTCATTTTTATCATACTCCAGCAAA
>MDSZ01241705.1_pt1 | contig 12513 bp, 14 predicted proteins | sample 811201 | NCBI WGS metagenome assembly MDSZ01 (sample SAMN05326647, study PRJNA326480) | marine metagenome | isolation source: seawater | place: Indian Ocean: North | collected 2010
GCAGGATTTGACAAAAGTGCTGAAGTTTATAATTCTTTGTTTAAACTTGGTTATGGTTTTGTAGAAATAGGAACTGTGACGCCTAAAAGACAGCTCGGAAATCCAAAGCCTAGAATTTTTAGATTAGAAAAAGATCTGGCCCTTATAAATCGGCTTGGTTTTAACAATCATGGTTCTGAAATGGTTTCTAAAAGAATATCAGACAACTTACCTAGTGGTTTTTTAGGAATTAACATTGGTCCAAATAAAGAAACTGTAAAAAAAGAGGAAGACTATTACACATGCATCTCTAGACTTGCATCATTGGCTGGATATTTGACAATTAATATATCATCTCCTAATACTGAAGGGTTAAGAGATTTTCATGACCAAGAAGAACTCGAAAAACTTTTAACAGGCATAAACAAAATTAGAAGAGAAAAAAATATTTCAAAGCCTATAACTTTAAAACTCTCTCCAGATATTAACAACTCAGAAATTAGTAAAATAATAGAATTAATTACTAAACATAAAATCGACGGAATTATAGTATCTAATACTACAGACAGTAATCGTGAAAATTTATCTGATTTTCAAAAAGATGAAAAAGGAGGATTATCAGGACAACCTTTGAAAAATTTGTCTACAAATTTAATAAAAAAATTTTATAGAGAAATAAAAGGAAAAATTCAGATTATTGGTGTAGGTGGAGTTGATTCTGGGGAGTCAGCTTTTGAAAAAATATCTGCAGGAGCTAATGCAGTTCAACTTTACACAGGAATGGTTTATAAGGGCCCAGGTGTAGTAAGAGACATGAAAAAAGAGTTAATTTCAATTGTAAAAAAAGAAAATCTTAAAAATATAAGTGAGGCAGTCGGAATTAATGCTTGACCACTATCATCACTCCACTTATATAGCTGTAGGAAAATTTTATGTCTAAAAGATGCGAACTAACAGGTATATCACCTTTAAAAGGCCATAACGTGAGCCATGCTAAAAATAAAACTAAGCGAAGATTCTTGCCTAATCTAAAAAAAGTGACATTTAGAAGCGACATATTAAAAAAAAATATTAAATTAAATGTTGCAAATGCAGCTTTAAGGACTGTAGATTTTAAAGGTGGTCTTGATAAATTTTTAATATCTGCAAAAAATTCAAAGTTGTCAAAAAAAGTAAAAAAAATTAAAGCCTCTATTTCTTCGAAGTCATAAAATGAATTTATATTATAAATTGTCAATTCTTATGGGAATTGTTGTGGTTCTTTCAAATTATCTTGTTCAGTTTCCGGTTCAACAATTTGGATTAAGTGAAATATTAACTTACGGAGCTTTCAGTTATCCAATTACTTTTTTAATAACTGACTTAGCAAATCGTGCATATGGTAAAGTTGTTGCAAGAAAGGTAGTTTACATAGGTTTTGTAATAGGAATAATACTGACATTTCTTGTTTCTACTAACTTTGCAGATGTAATTTCAATAAGGATCGCAATCGGCTCAGGATTAGCTTTTTTTGTTGCTCAAAACTTAGATGTACAAGTATTTGACAGACTGAGAAAAAAAAGTTGGTACATTGCCCCTCTTGCTTCATCAACTTTGGGATCAGTAGCGGATACCTTTTTATTTTTTTCTATAGCTTTTTATGCAACAGACATTCCATGGTTTACACTAGCTATAGGAGATCTCATTGTAAAATTACTAATTACACTTATAATGTTAATTCCATTTAGACTTATGATAAATGTAATAAAAGATTATTCAGAAAGCTCTATTTCTGATGTAAAATCTTAATGAATAGTCTTTTTGTTTCTTTCAACAAACAAATCAGTTAATTGATTTATCATAACATCACCTAAGTCTTGAACATCTGTAATTTTGACAGCTCTGCTATAATATCGAGTTACATCATGGCCTATTCCAATAGCCAAAAGTTCAATATTAGATTTTTGTTCAATCCATTTAACAATATTTTTTAAGTTATTTTCCAAATAATCACTAGTATTGGTAGAAAGTGTAGAGTCGTCAACCGGAGCTCCGTCTGAAATTACCATCAATATTTTTCTATCTTCTTTTCTTTTATTCATCTTATTAAAAGCCCATTTTAATGCTTCACCATCAATATTTTCTTTTAGCAATCCTTCTTTTAGCATAAGACCCATATTATTTTTTGCCTGTCTCCACTGAGTATCTGCTGATTTATAAATTATATGTCTTAAATCATTAAGCCTTCCCGGTAAAATTGGTTTGTCATTCTTCATCCATTTTTCTCTAGATGATCCACCTTTCCAATGCTTAGTAGTAAATCCAAGTATTTCAACTTTTACTGAGCATCTTTCAAGAGTTCTTGATAAAATATCAGCGCAAATTGCAGCTACTGAAATAGGCTTACCTCTCATCGAGCCAGAATTATCAATCAAAATTGTTACTAATGTATCTCTAAATTCAATGTCTTTTTCTTTTTTAAAAGATAGAGAATTAAATGGGTCCATAATGACTCTTGTGAGTTTTGAGGTATCAAGCAAACCTTCCTCTAAATCAAAATTCCATGATCTATTTTGTTTAGCTAAAAGTTTTCTTTGTAATTTATTTGCTAATTTAGAAATAAAATTTTTTAGTTGAAGCAATTGTTGATCTAAATTTTTTCTAAGCCTAATAAGTTCTTCTACACCTTCAAGTTCCTCAGCTTTTATTATTTCATCAAATTCCTCGGTGTAAAATTTGTATTTTAAATCTCCAAAATTCGTACTTCCTTTTTTTTTCAAATCTGGTCTAGAACTATTTTCAATTTCTAACTCTTCTTCAGCTTTATCTGCTTCTTTTGCCTCATTTTCTAAATCAGGCACACCGCTATCGATTGACATTTCTTCTTGTTTTTCCTCTTTTTGCTTGGATTTTTGCTCCTGATCTTTAGGTTTTGATTGCTTATCTTTATTATCATTTTCCTCTTCTCTTTTTTCTTCTTCATCGATATTTTCATCTAAACTCAAATCAGCAATAAGTTGAGAAATTAGAGAGTTAAATTTTTCTTGATCTAACATAAAGTCTTTCAGTTCAGATATCTTATTTTTAAATTGATCATTAAGGTCTTTTCTGTATGACTTAAACTTTTTATCAATTTGATTTTCGTTTTTAAAATCTAAGAATTTTATCCTTAAATAATTCTCAAACGACTCAACTATTTTGTCTTCACTGCTTTTTAAATCTAGACCAGAAATTCTTTTTTGATAAAACTTTTCAATATTATTTTTCACACCTTTAAAGTAACTTGCGCCTATTCTTTCACATCTAATTTTCTCTGAAATTTCATAAAGTTTCTTCGATATATTTCCACTTGGCTCATGTTCTTTTAACGTTTTAGGGTTTGAAAATCGCAATCTTAATGATTTCGAGTCAGCTATCGCTCTTATCTCTTCATGATTAAATCTATTATTTACTAGGTTAAGATCTGGTAATTTAATTGAATTTTCACTTGATTTCGAAACTTGATTACCAAAATGAACCTCGATTTTATCTAAGTTAGATAATGATTTTACCGTAGAGCTTATAGCTGTTTTAAAATCTTCTATTTTATTTTTTTTAATTTCCACACTATATAGATATGTTAATTGAGGACTCCGGCAAATCTTCACTAAAGCATCTTTGATAATATTCAGAGATTATTTTTTTTTCTAGATCATCGCATTTGTTTAAAAAAGTAATTCTAAAAGCATAGCCTTTATCTTTGAAAATATCTGTATTTTCTGCCCAATGCAAAACTGTTCTGGGACTCATAACAGTTGAAATATCGCCGTTAATAAATCCTTTTCTTGTTAGATCTGCAACTTTGATCATGTTTGAGAGTATTTCTTTTCCATCTTTATTATTAAAATTTTTATTTTTTGACAAAACAATCTCTAGTTCTTTATCAAATGGAAGATAATTAAGAGTTGAAACTATGTTCCATCTATCCATCTGTCCTTGGTTAATCTGCTGAGTACCATGATATAAACCCGTAGTATCACCTAAACCGACCGTGTTAGTTGTTGCAAATATTCTAAAAAAATCATGTTGATTTAATACTTTTTTTTTGTCCAACAATGTAAAATTTCCTTCACTTTCTAAAATTCTTTGAATTACAAACATTACGTCAGGTCTACCAGCATCATACTCATCAAATACTAAAGCAATAGGGTTTTGAATTGACCAGGGAAGTATTCCCTCCTTAAATTCAGTAACCTGTTTTCCGTCTTTCAAAATTATTGCATCTTTTCCTATTAGGTCTATTCTACTTATATGACTATCTAAATTTACTCTCACACAGGGCCAATTTAATCTTGCAGAGACTTGTTCAATATGTGTTGACTTTCCAGTACCGTGATAGCCTTGTATCAAAACTCTTTTATTGAAAGAAAATCCAGCTAAAATTGCTAATGTTGTGTCTTTATCGAACTTATAATCTGAATCAATTTTCGGAACGTATTCGTTTTTTTTTGAAAAAGCATTTACTTTCATATCGCTATCAAAACCAAAAGTTTGCTTCACTGATAGTGTGATATCTGGTTTTTGCAAAAACTGTTCCGAACTCATTTTTTTCCCAATGTTTTTTTTAGTTGGCTATATGCCAAAGTAATTTTTTTTAATTTATCTTCAAATCTTTTGTTGCCATGGTTTTTATCAGGATGATATTTTTTTACAAGTTGTTTAAATTTTGAGTGAATTTGTTCCCATTTTACATCATCGCTTAATTCCATCACGTTTAAAGCATCTTTATCAGTTTGAGATATTTTAGTTTTCTTAAAATCTTTAAAATTTGAACTTTCGAATATATTTAATTTATCCTCTAAAGCATTATTCCAAAGTATATTGAAAAAATTTTCTGAAGACCCAAATTTTTTTGTAGCCTTATGCCAGGTAAGATCCGATTTGATAAAAAATTCTATTTCTTGATCATTCATATTTTCAAAATAGTTCCAGTTCTTGTTAAATACTTTTATATGATCCAAACAAAGCAATCTATACTTTCTGCTATTATCTTTTTCGATCGGGGCTTTATAAATACCCGTTTTATTACAATTATTCCAATCACATATAATTTTCATATTATGATTCTATATAGTAAAATTCATTTAATGAAATCTTATTTTCAAGAAATTGAAAAAAAATTAAAAAAAAACATTCAATCTGAGTCATTAGAAATTATTGATAATTCTTATTTGCATAAATCTCATAAATCTTTTTCTCCAGACAAATTTCATTTACATTTGAAAATTAAATCAAGTTATCTTAGCTCAATTTCAAAAATTAATGCTCATAAACTTATAATGAACATACTTAAAGACGATTTGAAGGATAAAATACATGCCTTAGAAATTAGTATTGAACAATAAATTTACTATAAGATTTTAGTTTTTTTAAAGAAATTTTATTCGAATTCGGTAAAGTTGTTTTTGATATTTTTGAAAGCAATATGAAGTTTATTTTTTGATCCTCATTTTTTTTATCATTTTGAAGATATGGTAAAAGAGCATCTATTTTTTTTCGATTATCGAATTTTTTAAAAGTAAAATCTAAATTATTATTACTATAGATTTTTTTGATTTCATCAAAAGTTTTTTGAGTACACTTTCTTCTAATTACTGAAAGCTTGCCCTCAAGAATCATTCCGGCAAGAACAGCCTCACCGTGTGTAAATTTATTTGAAAAATTATTTTTTACTTCGATTGCATGTGCAAATGTATGTCCAAAATTTAAAATCATTCTTAAATTTTTTTCATTAACATCTTTACTAACAAAAAAAATTTTGATTTGGCAACTTTTTTTAATTGCATATCTCAATTTTCTGTTATCTTTCAAAAGAATATTTTTTGTATTTTTTTTTAACCAATTAAAAAATTTTTTGTCCTTAATTATAGAATGTTTCAAAATTTCTGCATACCCACAAATCATCTCTCTTTTTGATATAGTATCTAAAAAAGATGTATCGCTTAGAACTAATCTAGGTTGAAAGAATGAACCAATTAAATTTTTTCCATATTTTGAATTTACACCTGTTTTTCCACCGATCGATGCATCTACTTGGGCAAGGAGAGTAGTTGGAACATTTATAAAATTAATTCCTCTTTTAAATGTACTTGCTACAAACCCAATTACATCGCCTGTGATACCACCTCCAACTGCAATTATTAAATCAGATCTATTAAAGTTATCTTTAATTAGTTTCTCTAAATAATAATTAGCTGTTTTTAAGGATTTTACTTTTTCATTTGCTGTGAATGAATAAAAAAATAAATCATAATTATTTAACTTTTTTTTTAAAATTTTAATAAATTTATTTGGTACATTTTTGTCAATTATTAAACCTATTTTCTTTGTCTTAGAACATAGGTGTTTTATTTTTTTTGGTAAAATACTTAGGATATTTTTACCGATAATTATGGAGTAGTTCTGACCTGAACCTTTAAATTTTATCTCATGAATTTTCATAAAATTTCAGAATTTCTTTAACAATTTCCCCTGGTTTCAAAAAACTACAATTTATTTTAAAACTTGCCTCATTATAAGTTTCCTTCCTCTCTAAGTAAATTTTATTAATTGTTTCACTTATATTTTTTTTACCTAACAAGGGTCTATTCACGTTATTTTGCAATCTTTTTGTTAGAATATCTAAATTTACATCAAGCCAAAAACTTATTGAAAACTCTCTTACTGCTGATCTAATAGATCGACTTAAAAAAGCGCCACCTCCTAATGATATAACAGAATTTCTTTTATGAATTTCCTGTAAGACTAATTCCTGTTCTAATTTTCTAAAATAATTTTCACCATTTCTGCCAAAAATGACCTTTATTGGACTTCCTTCTTTTTTTTCAATTAAAGCATCTATGTCTACAAAGTTAAAAGATAGCTTTTTAGCAAGCAATTTACCTACAGTACTTTTGCCCACACCCATCATGCCAGTTAAAACTACGTTTTTTTTCAATTTATTATCAGATTTTGAATTTGATTTTTCATAATTATGTCTTAATTATTGAGTTTAAATTAATTCTTAAACTATGCAACTTAAATACAACAGACAACCAAGTTTAGGTAGTTCAATCTTAAGATGGTTGATCAAATTGTTTATAGCCATTTTAGTTTTTATTTTTTCAATTTTTTTAATTGAAAAAATTAAATTTCCAAGTCCTCAAAAAAAATACGACATAGATATTACAAATGATATTAAAAAGCTTTAAAAACTTTTTAACATTTTTAATTTTGATTTCATCCTTAAGCCCTGTGCTGGGAGAGGAGAAAATTGATATTTGGAAGAATAAAAAAAAGGATATAACTACAACATCAAATACACCCGAAAATAGTAATTCAAAAAAAATAAATTTAAACAATTCATTAAATTCTAAAGATGAAGAAACTATTAAAATTGAGGATAACCTTTCATATGAAGGCGAGGTAGTTAAAGTATTTGGAATTTATGATCCAGCCGATTTCGATTTTAATTTAAATATGTGGTCTACTTCTGATGCAGAGGATATCAGAGCTAGCATTAAAAGATTAAATAAAATAAAATTATCAAAAACATCAAGTGAAATTTTTGAAAATATTTTTCTATCGTTTTCTTATCCTCCGGAGGGAATGAGTGATAATGAATTTGTTAAATTAAAAATTAATTGGCTTATAGATAATAATAAATCGGATCTGATAGAGTCTTTTTTGAAACAAAATGAGGAGTTTGAGGGTAAAAGTCGAGTAATACAGTATCTTGTTGATGAAAATATTGCGCAGGCAAATATAAAAGAGGGCTGTGAAAAAATAAAATTTATCGATAGCAAAATAAGAGATCCTTATTTAGAAAAATTCAAGATTTACTGTTTTGTTTTTAGTAACCAGAAATCCCAAGCTCAGCTTTTACTAGATCTTTTAAGAGAGCAAAAAAAATCTGATGCCTTTTTTGACGACAAGATAAATTTTTTATTAGGTATTTCAGATAAGACTACAAATAAGATAAATGAAAAAAATTTACTTAATTTTTATCTTTCAAGTGTAACTATTAAAGATTTTAATTATGAGCCAACAAAGAAAACAAAAAAAGAGATTTGGAAATACTTAAATGCTGCCAACTTAATTAAATTAGAAGATACAAATGATAAAGATAAATTAAGAGATTTGGAACGGGCAGCAAATAATGGGCAAGTTAATGCAAAAATTATCTTTGACATATATAAACAAAAAAAATTTGAATTAAGCACACTTATTAATGCCAAGAATATACATCAAACTTTAGAATCAAGTGATGGACGTTCATTAATTTATCAAAAGTACTTACTGTCAGAAAATTTTGAAACAAAAGTCGAATATCTCTTTTTACTTGAAGAACTATTTAAGAAAGATAAAATTTTAAATATCTACTCTAAATTCTTAAGTGACTCTCTGAAAGAAATTGGTTTAGAAAACGTGCCTAAAAACTATCGAGAACTTGCCGAAAGTAGAATGTTAAATGATCAAGAGTTTGAACTAGGTAAAATTAAATATAACGATAAGGTTCTTCATCAGTCAAAAATTCTTAAATTATATGTTGAAAACGATAGTGACAAAAAAATTCAAAAAGAGATACAAAAAATTTTCAAAAAAATTAGCAAGAATAGAAAATATTTTTATTCTGCAAAGGATTTAGCGTTAGTTGACTCACTTATAAAAGATGGTTTTAAAATACCAGCAAATTTTGATTATAACGATCTATCCTCAAAATATTCTGTGCCTGAGAATTTATCTGAATTAATAGAAAAAAAACAAAATGCATTCTTAACATTAAAAATTATTGAGATAATAGGTGAAGATGAACCGAATGAATTAGATGCTGAAACAATTTATTTTATTACAAATCTTTTAAATAAAATGAATCTTATAAAAATTAGAAATAAAGTTTTAATTTCTGCTCTACCCCAGAGAGTTTAATTAGAATATAATTGGAATATGATTAAAAGAGAAATAGTAATAGAGCCTGATCCTATTTTAAGAGAAAAAAGCCAACCTTTGGAAAATGTAGATGATAAATTACGTAAGTTAATGGATGAAATGTTAACAACAATGTACGAGGCTCCCGGAATTGGTTTAGCAGCTGTTCAGATTGGTATCCTTAAACAGATTATAGTAATAGACATTTCCAAAGAAAGTGAAAAAAAAAACCCCTTATTTTTGATTAATCCGATAATTACTTTTAAATCAAAAAACACTTCAATTCACGAAGAGGGCTGTTTATCTCTCCCCGGACATTTTGCAAAAATAGAGAGACCAGCTGAGTGCCATTTAGATTATATTGATTATTACGGTAAGAAAAAAAATTTAAAAGCTGAAGGTATTTTAGCTACTTGTGTTCAGCACGAGGTAGATCATTTAAATGGAGTATTATTTGTTGATTATTTATCTAAACTTAAAAAGGATATGATTATAAAAAAATTAATTAAACAAAAGAAAGACACGAATAAAATTATTTTATAAAAATGCCATTAAAATTAATTTTTATGGGAACCCCAGAATTTGCTGTTCCAATTTTAAATTCTCTTCTTAAATCTTCACATAATTTATTAGCTGTTTACACTCAAAATCCAAAAAAAAGTAATCGCGGACAAAAAATAAATATTTCTCCAGTTGAAGAATTTTCAAAAAAAAATAAATTAATTGTTAGAAATCCTAAAAAACTAGATTTTGAAGAATTAAATTTTATAAAAAAACTCAACCCTGATGTTGTTGTGGTTGCTGCCTATGGAAAAATCATTCCAAGAGAGTTTTTAAATATTAAAAGTATAAATTTTATCAATGTTCATGCATCGCTTTTACCAAGATGGAGAGGGGCAGCACCAATACAGAGATCAATAATTGAAATGGATAAAGAAACAGGAATATCTATAATGAAAATTGTTCCTAAACTTGATACAGGACCTTGCTTGCTTCAAGAAAAAGTAACAATTGAAAAAAAAGATAATTTAAATTTATTGAGCAAAAAATTAGCTGAACTGGGTTCTAAACTTATTTTAAAAACACTTCTTTTGATTGAAGAAAATAAACATGTTTTTAAAGATCAGGACGAAAGCAAAGCGACTTATGCAAAAAAAATTGATAAAAAAGACTCCGAAATAAAATGGAATATGCCAGCAAAAAATTTAATAGCTATAATCAATGGTTTAAATCCTTTTCCTGGCGTCTGGTTTAAACATAAAAATAATAGAATAAAAATTTTTGAAGCAATAGAAGTTGACCAAGCTGGAAAAACCGGAGAAGTTTTAGACAAAAAGCTTACTGTTGCTTGTGGAGACAAGGCAATTAGGATTTTATCTTTGCAAAAAGAAGGAAAGAAAATTTTAAAAACTGAGGATTTTTTAGCTGGTTATAAGATAACAGAAGGTGAAATATTGATTTGACAAATTATCAAATTGTTATTGAATATTTGGGTAGAAACTTTTCAGGGTGGCAAATTCAAAAAAATAGTAAATCGATACAGGAAACATTGGAAATAGCCCTTAAAAAAACACTTAGGACACAAATAAAAATAATTGGATCTGGTCGGACGGATGCTGGAGTAAATGCTATAGGACAAAGTGCTAATTTTTATACTAAAAGTGAAATAAAAAATGAATATAAATTTTTATCTACAGTAAATTTTTTTTTAAAAAAATATCCAATTTCAGTATTAAGTTTAAAAAAAAAAAATTTTAAATTTCATGCTAGACACAGTGCAAAAAAAAGAGAATACGAATATGTAATTATAAATAGATTAGCAAAACCAGTTATTGATTTTAATCGGGGATGGTTAATTAATAAGAATTTAGATATAAGAGAAATGAAAAAGGCAATTAAATATTTTATAGGTACTCACGATTTTTCTGCATTCAGATCCTCATCATGCACTGCTGCTAGTCCAATAAGAACTATTAAAAGTGCGAATATTATAAAAAAAGGAGATAAAATTTTCATTAAATTTATTTCTAAGTCTTTTTTACAAAAACAAGTCAGATCAATGGTTGGATGTTTGAAATATGTTGGCGAGAGAAAATGGAATTCAAGTAAAATTAAAAAAATTATTAAATCAAAAAGACGTTCAAGTTGTGCCCCTCCTGCGCCTGCAGAAGGTCTATTTTTAAAAAAAGTATTTTATTAAAAATTAAATAACTTCAAATATTTTAAGCCAACTTTCTTCCAATTAAGGCTTTTGGAAAATTTCAATGAATTTTTTGATAATTGATTACATTTTTGTTTATTTGTTTTTAAATTTGAGAATTTTTTAATTAAATCTTTGTCATTATTGTAGCTTAGAACATTTAAACCAATATTTTGTGCAACTTTTTTAGAACATAAAACAGGCAGTCCCCATGACATATATGTAAGCACTTTTCCCTGAACACCTGTAGCTATTTCTAAATTTGCTAAACCACAGATAGAATTTTTTATATATTTTGATAAATCTTTTTTTGCTCCTAAAGTTTCGATGCTTGAGTTATTTTTTAAGAAAAATCTATTAAACTTATTTATGCTACCTATCATACAAAACTTGATCAAAGGAAATTCAAGTTTAAGTTTAGGAAAAATATTTTTAATAAAATATTTGCAGGCTAACAGATTTGGAAGATAATTAAGATTTCCTACAAAAAGTATTCTAAAATTGTCTTTTGAAAATACATATTTATTTTTTATTTGATCAATAGACTCATTAATTTGAATAATCTTATTTTTAAATTTTTTGTCAATTCGGTCTGCTTCTTTTTTTGAAAATAAAATAATTTTATCAAAATCATTTAAAATTTTATTCTCTATTTTTTTTACTAAATAACTCTCTAAATAATAAATAAATTTTAGTGGATTTAAAAAATTAAGATTTTCATATGTCTGATAATAATTTTCTGAGTATAAATCACCCATCTCAATTATTGTTTTTCCATAATAATTTTTTGGCAAATATTGACTTGATCTAATATGATAAAAAAATAAATAGTCGTATTTATCTGCATTATCTTCAATATAAATTTTGAGATCTCTGGAAAAAAAAAGACCAAATTGTAATGGTTGAAATTTAAAAAAAGAAATCAAGCAATAAATAAATTTTAAAAACAAATTAGGATAATTAAATGAAATTAAATTTTTCTCGTTATTTTTTTCACTTTTATCTTTTAAACAGATAATGTGTAATTCAAATTTTTTCTTTAAAAGATTTATTATTTTTAATGATCTTATTACATCTCCAGAGTAACGTCCGGAAAAAGGATTTCTTGTAGTTACAAATAAAATTTTTTTCATATCTTCAATCTTTTTCTTTTTTTAGTATTTTTTATTCGCCATCTAGAACCCTCACGAACTATATAGCCTGCACAATTATTAGATCCGCAATTGCACGGAAATTGTTTAAAATCTGAGTCGAAACTGAAACCATAATCATAAGATAGCTCCTCGTCTTTTAAAATATCTTTCATTGCATATACCCATATCTTTAATCCTGAACCAAAAACTTCACAATTTGGTTCGCAGGAATGATTAATAAGCCGGGCTGTATTAAATTTAAAATCTCCGTCAAGA
>MDSZ01043382.1_pt1 | contig 12512 bp, 22 predicted proteins | sample 811201 | NCBI WGS metagenome assembly MDSZ01 (sample SAMN05326647, study PRJNA326480) | marine metagenome | isolation source: seawater | place: Indian Ocean: North | collected 2010
CAGGTGCAGGAACATCTTCTGATAAAACTAAATATGCACAAAAACTTGGTGATTTAGAATACATGGTAAAAAGACTAGAGGTCGTAACAGGTGCTTTCGAGCAACAAGGATTTGGTGCTGACCCGTTTTATGATACACCTGACACATTTGCAGGTGAATTTACGACAGAAGACCTAAATGAACTAGAAGATTATTTTGGAAACTAAATGACACCCTTAGAGAGAAAAAGAGTACAAGACGCAATAAATGACGAATTTAACGCTTACAAACGTGCTGGTTCTACTTTGCTACAAGCAGATAGAATTGACGCAAAAACTTACTATAGAAATGTAAGAAACAAAGGCGTACAACTCGGTTTGATTGGCGAAGACGAATATCCTACAGACTTACCTAGTTGGGCAGAACCAACTATGCGTATTACAGGTGCTACATTAGGTGCTATTGCAGGTTCTGCAGGAGGCATAGCTGGTACATCTGCTGGTGCTGGTGTTGGTGGTGCTGCTGCTACAGCAGCTTATAGAGAACTAGCTGAGTTGTTGAATCCTGATTTACCACTAGCTCCTATCAGTCAAAAATTTAAAGATGCAGGTATTGCTGGTGCTACTGATTTTGTTGGTACTGCAGTATTTATGGGAGCAGGTAATGCGTTAGGAAACGTATTGGGCAGAGGGAAAGAACTGTCTAAAAAACAAATAGAAAAATTAGGAAAGCTAAGTGATAAAGAATTGGCAAAAATAGGTAAAGACATACCTAGAAGAACTAATTTATTAGAAAGAATGATTCAACAAAAAGGTGAAGAGGGTAAACTGTATGTAAAAGAAATAACTGAAGCGTTTGAAAAAGAGGGATTAACTCCTTATTTAGGTCTCGTAACTGGCGAACACATAAGAAGTTATTTTCAAGCTGCAGGAGTTTTACCTTTAGTAGGTTCGCCTACAAGAGAAGCATATCAAAGACAAATAAAAGAAGTTGTAGGCAGAATAGTAGGTGATTTTAAAAATTTAAATGCAAACATACAAAAAGATGGATTTGCAGCAATATCACAATCAGGTAATCCAGCACCTTATCTTGCAACTGGTGCAAAAGAGTTTGCCTTTCAACAGAAAAAAGGTGTAGGTGGTAAATTAAGGATTCAAAGAAACGAAGAGGTGTCTCCTAGTTTAGAAACTTTAGCAGCAGGTAGGTCAGGTACAACTTTGTTACAAAATATTGAACAAAGGTTAAATTTAAGAGTTGCAGAGAAACAAGCTGCTTATAAAGATTTTGATAAAAGTTTGCTACAAAGCGATGCTAAGATTGCAATAAATAAACCCATTACTTATATAGACAAAGATGGCATAGAAACTACAGGTGCAAGTATTGCAGACCTTATAGGTAAAGCAGCAAAAGCAAACCCAAGAGCATTTTTAGGAGCAGACCAAGCTAACATAGGTACATCTGCAATAAAAAACATACAAAGAGAATTAGGGTTTGTACAAAATAAAGGTGCAATTACTGCTGGTATACCTGCATTATTTACAACTCAATCACTCAACAAGGCAGGTGGCATTTTATCAGGAAGAGATTACTTAAAATTATATTCTAATGTCAGAGACAAAATATCAAACATAAAAGCGTCAGCACCCATAGGACAAAATCTTACTGCTGAAAACAAACATGCACTAGCAAAATTATCGTCATTACAAAATGCACTAGAAAACAATATGCGTGGTGTTGCAGACGATGCATTGCAAAAATTACAAGTAGCAAAGGACGCAAATAAAGCATTTTTAGATGATGTTAATTTAAATAAACAAGCTTTAGCTTACATGGGTAATTCTAATGCTTTCAAAAATGTATCAAAAGAATTAACAAAAGACCAAAAAGAAATGTTCAAAATTGATACTTTAAATTTACCTGTAGGTAGTCAATCAACTACTCAAGCAACACTTTTAAGAAATTATTTTGATACGACTGATGCAGCAAAACACGCACAGCTCCACAAGCTTATTGGGGACACGGAATACAAAGGTCTAGTAAACGCACAAATAGACGATATATTAGAACAAAAATTATTCTTGCCACTTAATTCAGGCAAAGATATAACAAAACTTACTAGAGAAGCAACAAATGAATTATCTACTCCAGCCATGAGAACAAAAATTATTGAGGCTTATGGTAGAGATTTAGGTAATAAAATTATAAACAATATTGGTTCTTTTAATAAAATATCTCCATTTTTATTAGCAGAACCTAACTTAAATAATTTTGTTTTACGTAATGCAGTATTATCAAAAGGTAGTATAGGTATCGGTAGTGTCGGTATTTTAGGTTATTCTTTTGGTGGTCCTATTGGCTCACTAGCCTCGCTAGGTGTAATGTACGGATTTAGCAAATTTTTATCAAAACCCTATGGGCAAAGACTTATACAACAAGCTAATTTAGATACAGCAGCAGGTAGAGAAGCAGCAACAAGAGTAAGAGACGAAATATCAAAAGAATTGAGAGTAGCTGATAAATTTAACAGAACTAGAGAAAGAGCATTACAAATAGCAAATCCTGAAGCATTTAGAAAGTATCTTGAGTTACTAAGACAAACAGGTGTTGAATATGGTGGCTCAGTAATTGGAACATTACCTACTACACAAGGGGAGGAATTTTACAGATGATACCTATGGAACTATTAAGCATGTTAGCTAGTACTGTGCTAGGTGGCATATTATCAATTATGGCTCAGAAATCACAAGCTGAAGCTGAAAAACAAAAGATGTTTATGCAACGTGCAGAGTTTGCAGCAAAGCAGGTAGACAAAGCAAGAAATGTTACAGACCAATTTACCAAAAATACTAGACGCTGGATTGCTCTGATAGCTGTAGTATCTATACTGGTTATACCTAAATTAGCACCATTTATAGACCCTAACATGCCTATTTACGTAGGTTACACAGAAACAGTTCAGCAAGGGTTTTGGATATTTGCAAGTGATACTGACATGACTCAATGGAAACCATTGTCAGGGTTGGTTATAACACCACTCGATACTCATGTAGTTAGCTCAATCATAGGCTTATATTTTGGTGGCTCATTGGTTAGAAAATGAACCCTGAGATATGCACAGCAAATTATATAGTAGCTGTTTTGTGTTTATTATTAATTTTATATATTGTTTTCAAGGATAACTAATGGTAGCAAAGAAATATCAATCAAAAACTGGTGGACTAAACGAAGCTGGAAGAAAGTATTTTAAAAGGACACAGGGTTCAAATTTAAAACGACCTGTAACAGGCAAAGTAAAACCCGGCTCAAAAGCAGCAAAAAGACGTGCAAGTTTTTGTGCAAGAATGTCAGGAGTCAAAGGTCCAATGAAAGATAGTAAAGGGAGACCAACACGTAAAGCGTTGGCATTAAGAAAATGGAAATGTCGTTAAGAAGCATATTATTAGCATTAGCAATATTTATAGTAATAATACTAGGATATGCAATAGAAGATACGTTTGGTGACGTTACGTCGTCAGGCAGCACAACTAACACGCAATCTAACAACGCAGGGTCAAATACAGCAATAACAGGTGGCTATGAAAGTTCTACAACATATCAGTCTGGAAGTAGCTCAAACACTACAACCACTAATACGACGAATAATTCAACAAATCAAAAAACTGCTGTAGCACCCTCAAATGCACCAGCAATGTCTGTTTATGGGCAAGGCTCATGTGTTATACCATTGAGTTTAGGCATGACTACTATAGGTTTTGCCTTTTCTGCTGGTAATTATTATATAGACGAAGAGTGTGAAAGACGTAAAAAAGCAGAACTTTTGAATAAGTTAGGTATGAAAGTGGCTAGTATCAGCCTTATGTGTCAAGACGAAGATGTATGGCAGAGTATGTGGGACGCAGGTACACCATGTCCTATAAACGGCTTGATTGGTGATGATGCAAAACAAGCATGGTTAAAAAAGAAAAAAGAGTGGAATGGCAAACCTATTCCGTCAGGAGCTATAAAACATAAAAGATGAAAAAATTATTGATAAGTTTGTTGTTTCCTACAATAGTTTTTTCGCAAGAATTAACAACAGATAATTTAATTACAAATGGTACATTTGATAATGGCACTACAGGGTGGACATTATCAGGTGATACACAAAGAATTAACGATTGTTGTCCGGGAGGACATGACATAGAGTTTGGAGATAGTGGCAGTATTGAGCAATCATTCTTACTCCACAGTAACACCATAACGCAACCGATGCTCGATAATGGGCTATCTCTTAACTCACAGGTAGAAATACAAAACGGAGAGGGTGGTGCAAATGGCTGGTGCAACGGCTGTGGTGACGCTGACAGTTTTACTATACGTCTTCAACTTTACGATGTTAACAATTCGTTACTATCTGAAACAACACAAACTAGAACAGATACAACGTCAATTTACGGAAAATATTTTACTGATACTTTGACTTATACAGGGACTGGTTCATACACAGGCAATATAAAAATATCAGGAACTGACGCAGCAGCACCTGCACGTCTTGGTGGTCCAAATGTAGACAACGTATCTGTTACGATGACGTATGATGATACTGTATTGAGTGCTATGGAAACAGCTATATTGAATACAGCATTTGAAGAAATAGAAGAGGTTCTGACTACTATAGAACCTGAAGAATTGTTTGTATACGAAGAATTTATTATAGAAGAAATACTACCTTTTGAAGAAACACAAATCGCAACAGAAATATTTAGCGAAGTATATGTGGAAGAGGTAGCAGTAGAAGAAATAAACACAGGTATTGTGAGTATATTTCAGGAGATAACATATGAAGAACCGACGACCATCGAAGAAGTCTCAACAGAAGTCGAAAGTTTTGAAGAAGTCGCTGAAGTTAGAGAAGAATCAGAAACAATTGAAGAAACAGAAGTTGCAACCGAGTCTGGAAGCACAAGCGAATCAGGAAATGCTAACGTCTCTAGCGAGACAAATGCACCAACAGGAGAGTCCAATGAAGAAACAACAGTCGCAAGTAGAGAAGAGTCCCCAGTTGACACCGAAACCAATACAGACGCTGGAACTGGAGAAGACAACAATACAGAAGCTGAAGCATTGGATAATGAACCTGTTCAAGTGACTGTAGAAGATATTAGAAGACGGGTAGAAAATACTGTAAATAGTGTAGACCAAAAACTTGTCGCAACTCAATTAATTGTTGCAAGAATAATGTCTAATAATGATACAATTAGTACATATAATTCTATAAATAATGATATTTTTCAAAATCAACCTTTTATAGATGGAGGTACTTACGATGAAACAAGAAGATATTTTGACGATAGAGATTTATATGCTCAAAATCAAAACATTTATAACGACGTCATGGATAATCGTCAAGAACAAATTGAACAAGCTAATGATGAAGTTATAAGAGCAGAAGAACATTTAAGGAGAATACGTGGATATTAAAACTATAGCTGGTATTGTAGGTTTAGTTATTACTATTGGTGGATTGTTCGTCTTTCAAGGACAACTTATTCAAAGAGTTGACGTTTTGGAAGCTAAATCTGCTCCTGATATCAAACCATTAGAACAAGATATAGCTATTAATAAAGCAGAGATTGCAGTATTAAAAGCTAAGATAGAAGAAATAAAAGCTAGAAACTCTAATCCTCTAGGACAATAACCTATACCAAGTGATTTGACGCCGGTTTTTATTACATACAATTATTTAAGGATATATATATGCCAAAGAAACCTGATTTAGAAAAAGAAACTAAATTTATAAATTATTTCTGTGAGGGAACTACGCAGGGTAACGCAACACAATCAGCAATAAAAGCTGGTTACAACAAAGAAACAAACCCAGCACAAATGGGTGCGTATTTGCGTAAGAAATTATCTACAGAAATAAGAAAGAAAAACGAAGAAATGGTATCTAGCACTAGCAGTCGTGCTATAACAGTATTGAATGATTTGTTAGGTTCTCCACAAGACAGCGTAAGACTCAACACAGCTAAATTGTTGTTAGAAATCAATAACTTCCATAGTCAGAACATTAATCTTAATATAGACGATGTCAAAGAAAAGACAGACGAAGAACTTGTTTACGAATTAAAAACATTGTTAGCATCTAACCCTGATTTACATGAAGCAATTTTAGATAAAGCAGAAGAAATGAGTGATGATGATGATACAGTACACTAAGACAAGTCGCCAATTTTTTCTAGTGCATCACTCTCTACGTTCTGTATCATAGACAATATATTTTCATACTTGTTTTTAAATTTTTTAAACTTTCCTATAGACATTTTTGTAAGGTTTGCTCTTACTATGTCTGTATAAACAAAGTCACCATCTACACAATGGTCACAACTTTTTATATTATTTTTTAATTTATAAAAACCACGTCCTGAACAGAACGGACATTTGATTAAAGTACATTCGATTAGACATGCCTTGACTATGTCGCACACCAAATTTATTTCCCCCCTTTTATGCATGTTTTGATTATGCAAATCTTCCATAAATATTTTATAAAATTTTTTTAAAGACTCATCGTCGTTTAAATATTTGCCAAGAATAAAATCCATCTCTTTATTTGTTAGCTTCGAGTATGAAAGTTTCAACAATACGTCTTCTGTGCTGATAGCATTATGTACTTTGCTACGTTTACCCGATAACTCAGGAGATGACGGAGTCAGTTTCTTTAGGGTTTCAACTTTCATTTGTTAACTTATACCAATCCAAAAGCTCTTGTTGTGTCCCATATTTAGCCTCCCACGTATGCGTCCCTATGTGATGTATTCCCTCGTGTCCCTGATGATGAGCATGACATAACGGAATAAATTTATCTACCGATTTTAAGCCCATACCAGCTCCTGTGAAGTGATGTATGCATGGTTGTGTGTATACCCCTAAATGCTTACGACAGACGACGCACCCAAAATCAATCATTTTCTTGTATTGTTTCTGAATGTCTTTAGTGGGTTTCTTAGCCATGTGCGTTCTTATTTATCTCTTTCCACATTTCTATAGCATTAAGCATTTCGTTATAAAATTCTGTGTAGTCACTATCTTGTTCTACTTCTGTCGACATTGGTATCAATATTTCATTTAATACTTTTACTTTGTTTTCTTTTGTATCTATTGTTGAGACCAGTTGTCTCACGTCAGTCGAAACTTCCCATTTATCATAACCTTGTGTTCTGTTTTTTATTACAGCAACCAAATATGCAGAACAATTATTAGGTGTATCGAGTCCTCTTTTATCTGATTTTTTTTCTTCTTTTTTCTTATCAATGATGTTCTCAAGATACACAGTAATACACTGCAAATAAAAACCAGTTATATAATTTGAGGGCAATGATAGGCTGTTGTAAGGCATATAACCATAGTCACATTCTACATCCTTTCCTAAAAAGACTGCTTCACATTGTTCGGTTGCTTCAATCAAATCTTCCATACTTGTTTTCTTATAAAGCACTAAAAGTTTGTTTTTATATTCATCTGACATCACTCTCTCATCATTGTCTTCTCTTGTATGTTTCCACTTATTCATTGTGTCATGAATATAATCACAAGCAGGTTCAATTTCTCTAGACTTGTTCATTCTGCTTTTAACAAATTCTTTCATTATATCTATCTTGTCATCAACAGCATCGTGTTCTGCTTTTTTTAATGATGAATAATTCTTATCATTCAGTTTGGTTTTACCTTTACCTCTATTACAGTCTTTGCAAGATGTAACAAGATTATCAATATCGTTAGTTCCTCCCTCGCAAACAGGCAACACATGGTCGACTTCTAGTACGACATCATCTCTATCAGAGGGTTTGACGCCACAATAAAAGCATTTAAAGTTATCTCTCTTAAAAACCTCATGCCTCAATTTCTTTGAAATGCTAACTCTTTTGTTTTTTTCTTTTATTGGGCTAACAATAGTTAAATTTGGCTTTTCGTCATCTGACATGTCTTCTCCATTAGTTTTCAATTATCAAATGTTAACATTGAGATATAAGTATTTACTCAAGTTCTTGGTAAAATTTCTTTTCTCTTCGTAAATTGGCTGATTGTGTCCTAAATAAATCGCAGAACAACTCAGCAGACTTGAGTTTATACTTGGTATCAATGATAGTTTTCTTCAATTCTACTAGCTTATCAATGTGATTAATAACCTCTACCTGTGTGTTTGCCCACGCCTCTTTCTCTTTTTGCGTCATTTTTTTATCAGACAGAGAGATAAACGCTTGGTCTCTCTCTAATTTCATCTCTAGGGTATGTTTTTCGTACTCTGACTCAGCTTTAGCAAGTCTCTCCCCAAGCTCAGAAATGTGCATTACAGCCTTTTCAAGAGCCTCATCTCCCAATCTTATAGCCGTCACTTCTTACACACTCCTAAGAGTTTCTGTTTGACGTTGTTTGGTAAAGCGTCATACTTTGCGTTATTCATTTCTAATTTATACAATTCAACAAACTTCTCTGTCATGTTATCCACCTCAGACTCAAGCATTGTCCTAATTCTCTTTTCCCCCATAATCTGAACAACCCTCATAAAGTTTTTATCTTTCTCGAAATATGACTTAGGTTTGTTTCTGTTGATGTATTGCAAGAACATAGACGCATAATCTTTTTCTTTCTCCATGTTCTTTGTGATGTCACACACTTGTGGTTTCCATTCTGACGTCTTTGTGTGATTTGACAATGCTTTTAGGCAGTCTTCTAGGTTCTCATCTTTGAAAGCAATCCAGTAGAACCCAACCTGTACTGTATTTAATTTTTTCTGTTTAGGATAGGCGTCGTCAATTAGCCTAACGAATCCGTTAAATTCTTGCTGATTCATACACACCCCTCAAGTGAATATTAATTATTAATATTAATTATAATAAATATTAATTATATATGTTTATTAATATAGATATTAACTTATAGAAAGTCAAACTATTTATTATTCAAACAATCGTTGCAAAATATAAAATATGATGTTATCTTAAAGAGAAAATACTTAAGGAGATATCATGAGCATAGAAGTAGCAGAACACTTAATGAAACAATATGACTTTCTTACAAAAAAAGACTTTTGGGACTGTCATGGAACACCAATCATCAAACACTACGCACTTTTGCAAGTCGCACTAACCAATAAAATTTCATTTGGCAACCCTGAAGTCTTGGACATAGACCTCAAAAACAGGATATGTTGCATTGGAATACTTGTAAAAATGGGCGACAAAGAAGAATACGATATTGGAGAGGCATGTCCACAAAATTGCACCAACGCCTACACTACTGCAATGGCAATCAAAAGAGCAAAAGACAGAGCCATAATCAAAATTCTAGGACTTTACGGCAAGGTTTACTCAGACGCAGACGTGGTGACAGACAAAGACGGAAACAAAGCGTTTGCAGAAGAAATGCAAGTTTGGGAGGGTTCAAGTGACGAGCAAATAGCTAAAGCAATGGCAGAAGTCAAGAACCTGAAGAAAGCGACAAAGGTGGATTTAAAAAGCAAGGTGTTAACAAATGAAAAGTAAAGTAAATCTACGTTCCAGCCTGTTTGGAAATTACTGTTTCGGCATGTATACAGAAAGGCACATACAACTCTTCAATGACCTGTACCAAATCGAGGAGCAGATACCACCATTTCAACTCAACTTAATGAAGTATGGAACAAAACATGAAAAACATGGTGTGGCAGAATTTATCAACTGGTTTGGTCAAGTGCCTGAAAACATACTTTCAGAGCAACTTAATCTAGTCGTACCTGTCAACGATGATGTCGTGTTATCAAGCACACCTGACGGATTTTGCATGGACGGAAACGCTTTGATTGAGGTCAAATGCACCAAGATAAAAAAACAAACAAAACCTAAGTTTGACGCAAGGTGGCTACCTCAAGTGTTCGGTCAAATGCTAGTCGTAAATCATTACTACAGAGCAAACAAAATAGACAAAAAAATAGACAAAACTTTTCTTGTAAACTGGGCAGAGAAAGACACAAAAATATACATGGTTCAAAGAAATGATGACGCAATACACTTGATTAAGGAATTGTTGGTAAACTACGGACAGACTTTTAACAAAATGAGCAATGTTGCTAAAAATTTACCTGACCTAATTGACCTAGAGGACAGTCAGAAAAACAAAATACTTAACTCAATACAAGAAAACCTCAAAGACAACGATGAGGTGCAACATCAAATCATGGAACAAGCGTTAGAAAATAGCGTCAAGCTGGTCTATGAGGCAGGTATTTAAAGATTTCAATGTTAACAATACAGGAGAAAAATATGACAAAGAAAGTAACAGAGATGAAAAAAGAAAATAAAAGCGTAATGAAACTAAACTATGAGCATTGCGAATTTGATATTGAAAGTCACTTTGACATTATGTATCACAGGACAACCTTAAACGCTATCAAAAGAATGGTATTGAGATTACCCTCATTACATGTGATAGAAAAGGCGTTAGAAGATTTAGATATAGCAAAAAAACGATTGGAGAAAAGAGATGCCGAAAAATAAAGTAGAGTACGAAAGTTTGTTTCCTAATGATATTTTAAAAGAAGAGGTAGAGGCAATATACCAAAAGCTCAAAAAAATAAATCAGGAAACAGGAAAGAATCACCCTGTCTTTCAAAACGGAAACGTAGAAAGAGACGGAAAAACTTATAGCGTCAGCTTATGGTTCAATGAAAAAGAGGGCAAAAGGTTCTTGACTTACAAGAGAGAAGAGACAAACAAAGAGAGCAAGAATTTTCAAAGAAAAGAAACTGGCTCAGATGTAAAACCTTTTTGGGAGAATTAGATGTTAATGACAGACTACACAATAACAGAAGACTTGTTGAAAAATGTACAAGAGTGCGAAGAAATATCCATGAACAAGATACCAAAAGAACACAGAGAAACAAAACTCCCTGTGGGTGTCGTATGTGAATTGTCATACCAACAAGGACAACGTGACGCTTATCGAGAAGTTATCAATTTGATACTAGCTAAAGACGAGCAAATCATGGGACTATACGATGAAATGGCGAGAAGAATGAGAGGAAAAAAACAATGAGCTATCACAAACAATATTACAAAGACCACCCTGAATTAAAGGAGAAACAAAGAAAAAGATATGCGAACATGAACGCAGAGCAGAAAAAAGAGTTTTTGGAAAGGCAAAAAACTAAGAGGGCAAGTGAGACAAAAGAGCAAAGAGAGGCTAGATTATACGCACAAAGAAAGAGATACCAAAAAAACAGGGAGGCAAGGCTAACATACCAAAAACTTTACAACAGAAAAAAGACAGAAAAGATTGAAACATTAGAGCAAGAGGTCAAACTTTTAAAAGAATATGTCAAGAAATACGAGGTGACAAATGAGACAACTTGATGACGAACAGTCGATAATACAAAAGCAAATAAGAAAAGAAGTAAGCGAATTTTTGAAAAACACAAAATGGGCAAAATATAATCCTAACGGCATTTATGTTTTATCTAGCCTTATCAGAGAAGTGTTTGAGTTTGCACATGCAAGGTTCAAAGTTTCATATCGTTCCAAAGACGAGATTGACTCGACCTTTTACCATTTTGTTTTGTCCGTACTGCTGGACACTATGACAGATGTCATGCACGACGACAAAGACAAAACCAAGCATTGATTTAAATAATCTATTGTTAACACTTCATATTTAAATAACGTAAGTATAGACGTTATTCAATAATGTGTCATAATGTATTTAACTAGGAGAATAAGTAAATGAGCGTAGACAATGAAAGAATATTAGAAGAAAGATACCAAAGTGCAGTCGATGACATCACAGGCATGACAGTCGATGAATTTTTGACTTTGTGTGAAGACGAGGGTATTAAAGACATCGTACCAAACGTAGACGACGCCATTCATATCATCGCATTAAGACAGGCAAATGGGAGTAGAGCATGAGTGTAGAAGACAATAATGAGCTAAGTGAAATACGCACTATAGTTCTTGATGAATGGTCAGTAAGTCAATTCATAAGTGCTATAGATGATTATGATATTGATATAGACATACGAGGTAGTGATATAGAAAAATTATGCAGAGCAATGTTGGAGGACAAAAATGAGTAGAGAATATTACTTATGTTGGAGTTACGATTCTGCACCGAGAGACTGTGTCGTAGATTGTGTAGATGAAATAAACGACTTATTAAAATCAAAAGGCATTTATATCAAAACCTATGAGCCTGAAGAGACAGAGGGATATGATTTTAAGATGATTTTCGAGTTATCAGAAAAGCCAAAGACACCAAGCATACCAACCCCACAGAACCCAATAGACCTAGACGCTTACTTCGACAGTTGTTTGCGTCATTGGACAAAAAAGAAATAGGGTTTCACGTTGGCTGGTCTCTGCTTCTTTCAAATTTTTGATGTTAACAAACATATATTACAGATAAAAAAACTTGATGTTTTTATAATACAAGGCTAGTCTATTATTATAACATTTACAGGAGAAGTTATATGAAGAACAAAAAACTATTTGGCTGGAACATAGACGAGCCTAAATCAAAAA
>MDSZ01022070.1_pt1 | contig 12509 bp, 3 predicted proteins | sample 811201 | NCBI WGS metagenome assembly MDSZ01 (sample SAMN05326647, study PRJNA326480) | marine metagenome | isolation source: seawater | place: Indian Ocean: North | collected 2010
AACAACATCACCCAAGTTAAAGGTTTCTGTTGTTGGGAAGAATACTCTTTCTGTCCAAGACTTGTCAATCAGCCCATATTGGTTACCTACAATCACACTGCATGGGTCTGTTGTAACACTAAACTGTGGGGAACATTCGATGTTGTGAATGTAAATACCACCACATGGAAGAAGACTCAATGTTGGTGTTTCAGCACCAGAATCTCCAGTCAGATATGAGAAGTGTAACAGTCCGTTGTCGCCAGAATCTAACTTGACGGCACAACTTGAACATCCGACTGGTTCAGGAAGAGGTCCAGTTAAATAGTGGTCCATTTTCCAGTGAGTGCGACCAGTAATACCTCTACCACCCACTCCGTCGTGACCACCCTGAGAATCATGAGTAATATTGAAAGGAGTTAGAAGTGCCTGTTTGCTGTCAATCTTAAAGTTTTGGTTTATTTCCCATGCATCATAATCATTATCCCATGTAATGGTTTTGTTACCACTTCCACTTCTAGACACTAAGGTAATACCACCACCATGTGCATCGGCATCAGTTCCTGATTGTCCAGACATTGATACAATTTTGAGAACATACAAACTTCGTTCTGTTTCAATATTCTGACCTACGATAAACGGAATATCATTATATGAACGAAGGATTGCTGTAACTTGTGCGGGCGAACTTCCCGTAACTTGTTCGAAGTATAGAAGAGTTGCTTTCGCTGTTTCAGAACCAGTTACATTCTTTAATTCTGCAACACCAGTATCGAAGAATTCTTGTTTTTGCGACCAAATTTCTCCAGTAACCCCACCCTCATCATAATAAATTCCATCACCATCAGGGTCATGACTTGCACCTGCTCTGCCCGAAAGGGCTCCGAGGTCTGAACCACCAGAACCACCACCCGTGGTTCCAACATATTCGGCAACAACTGTCAAGAATGGGCTATGACCAAGTTCAATGTTCTTGTCGTCGATTTGAACTTTTGTGGAACTTACATCTGTTACAGGATTCTCAAAAGTAATAAGACCTGTAAATCTGTGGTTACCTGCAATAGTGTGCGGTAACATATTTTCTGCTTTAACTTTATAGAATCCACCCGCAATATCATCGGGGAATACACCCTGATATGGAACCATTCGTTCAAATGCATACAAATCATTATCTTGAACAGGAGAACCAGTTGCTCCGTCTTCGAATGGTTCGAATGCCCCAGTCGGTGCGGCTTCTGGTAATCCAAAGAAATCTAGTCTTAATTTACCATCCCAACATTCAGTTGTGAGTTCTGTTCCTGTTACGGGGTCTGGTGGCCAAATTCTAAGACCTTCACCCGCATCAACTTCAATATGAACTTCACCACCCTGATTGTACTTCTCTGTTAAACCTCCACGAAGATTTACATCATAAATCTTTAGAGGACCTAAGGCATTGATTACTTCGTTCGTGGCCTCATACCATTCGTAGAATGTATCCGAAAGAACCAATGGAAGAATTGGGTCAAAGGGTGCAACTCTAGTTGTACACCCTGTTGCTCCTGCACAACCAGTAACACTTCCTTCTACAAGGATTGTACCACCCATGTTGTTGTGGTTTCGACATCTGTAATAAAGTTTAGACGGGGCACAATCATCCACACACCAAACAATATTCGCACATTCCAGTTCAAGACTGCCAGGATTGTAACCAGTAATACCACTAACACCTGTAACTCCATGTCGGAAAGTTACACCCTGTGTATACTCATAAGAGCCGGGACTTCCTTCTAAACTTGTTGCAATGTATAGAGGATGTGTACTGCTTGTGTACCCTGCTGAATTGTTTGAGTTATGGTCTTGAACAAATACTACACACTGTCCACGCTGAACTGTAATAGTTGGTTGTAGGTCACAATATTCTGGTGTGCCTGGGCTTGTTGGATATTGGGCATAAAATACATTGTTTAGGTTGCTATCAACCCGAACCTCAATGTCAATACCAAAACCCGTACCCGTTACTGAATGGTCAATGGGAGCCGAACCACCTGTTGCAAGATAGTCAGAAGGACAAGGAGCCACATACGGCGCCGGTGTGGTCGTAGTAGTCGTGGTAGTTGTGGTTGTAGTTGATTCACATGGCATTAAATGCTATCTCCCCCAATATCAGGACAATTGACTTTCCACCTGAGTTATCCTGGCTGTAAGTGCTGAAATTTTGTTTTCTAAATCTGTAATCTTTGCTTTGGAAGCCAAAACCATTCTCTTATTTGCTCTTCTGGCAGCCACAGTTTCTTTGTCTGATGGTAAGGCTGCGGTAAGCCCTGTTAATCTAGAAATATTTCCTACTGGATAATTTCTCTTAAACTTGTTAGTAACATTTTGCGTAATCTTTGAACCTCTAGATGCCGACATGTAATCAGTAGGCTCGTTAGTTCTAGACGAAGAAATGTTTTTCGTGTTGTTTGTGATTGATGTGTTCATGTCATGTTACCGCTATTGTTCTGAAGTCCTTAACTTTAGGAAGATATGTGGAATTACTAGTATGTAGAGTAATTTTGAAAGCATATCTGGCAATTGGTGTGTCAAACATTTCATTTAATCGACTAAATCCAGTTGGTGTTGTCGAATCTCCTGTTTCAACATCGAGATATTCTTCAGGAACCATATATTCATATTCGAAGAATTCATCTGGTTCTTCTGAGAATATAGTGTCCTGTCCTTCCTTTAATGGCATTTCCCACCAAGGAAGATTCTCGAAATTCCTATTGTCGTCTTTAGTTTGTGCTTTCAACCAAACTCTGATATGGGTCTTGTTTAGTGTTCCATCTTCATTTTGGAATACTGGTCGATGACCTGTTAGATAAACTTTAAAGTCATCACATTCAATACCGTCATCAAGTTCAACCCTTCTTGTGATATACCTAGTTCTCTTACCTGCTCTTGCCCCCGCATCACCTGCTCTTGGTGCAAACGGGGCGCTTTCGTCTGCTAGATATTCGCTACCACCTTCTACGATATTATCTACAGCAATCAAGTTAAACCTATCAAGGTCAATTACAGGAGACAACCCATCAGAGGTTGTGTCTATATTGACACTTAGTTCCATCTTCGTGGAATCAGAAACATTTAAACTCTTGCTTAAGTTAATGTTTTCGTTGAATGGAATTTCATAGTTTGGAATCAATGGTTCTTGTGTTCCAGATAGTGTCAATTTCAATGGTGACTTTTCAAATTCTACATTTTCAGATAGAACTCTGAAAGTATCAACATCAATACTAGAACCATCATAGTCATCGATGGATTGGTTCTTGAATGTTAGATTGTAACCACCAGTTTTCTCTACTCCTTGGAATTCACACTTATTAATTGCAAACATTAAATCTACATTTTGGTCGGCCGACCATGTGCTTGCATTCTGTGATTTAAAGAATACACCTGCATATGGGTTTTGCGTAATTCTTTCTGTGCTTGGGCCGACTCTTTCTTCTCCCATTTCAGCGATATAACATTCATATTCATCACTGTTGGACATAACTACCAAAGCATACTCGCCGGGAACCAGATATACTGGAGATGTAAATTTAAATCTCGTATAGGTATCTGAATTGTCTGGATTTGGAATTGTTGCTTCAGTTAATGCTTTTGTAGTATTAACATCTACTTGTTCTACTACTGCTTCTGCAAAAGGAAGAACCATAGAAGAGTGTGGATAACCGTTTACCGTTGGACGAATTTGAACAGTAATTGGAACACCACTGGATGGTTTTCTTGCAAGGAACAAGTCAACACTGTGAACCCAAACACCATCGGGTTCTTTTTGACTGTCTACTAAGAAGGTTTGTGCTAATGGGTCAACCCATTTAACACTAGCATTTGATTTTGTTGTTTTGTTTCTTGTGACCACATCTCGAACAACTCTAGAATCCGATACGGTTTGTCTTCTGACAGTTGGAACTCTGGTCGATACAACGGTTGATTGTTTGGTTTGCAACAATCCCTGTGCAAAATAAGTTGCTTCAGCAGAAGTAGTAGCGGATTTAACATTGTTGGATGAACTATCGGTTAATCTAAATTCTCTTTCACCAGTCTTGAATTTACCGGCTGGAATTTCGAATAATAGATTTGTAACCTTACCACTATCGTCAGTTACAATCACACCACCAGTTACACCCGCATATGAACAATGCTCACTGACATCAACATCATCAAAGAATGGATAAACCTGAGTATTTGGTTTCATTGCAGTTGCGTTGATGGTGACAACTTTTGTTCTGATGAATGGGATGATACTGACATCAACAACCTTATCTCCCAATTTTCTAGTAACTCTTTCTGGTACAATCGTTGTTCGAATACCAGTTCTTGTTTGTTTCTTAGTAGTAAGCGATGTGGTTTTGGTAACAGTAGTATTTTGAGTTGCCAAACGCCTACGCATTCTACCATCGGGAGCCCTTCTTGTGTGGGGCCTATCAAGGTACTTTCTTGTGCTTGTTGTTGAGGAAGATTGGGATTGAATTTTGGTTCCAGACCAAGTAGTTGACCAATCATTCCATTGAGTTTTGCTTGCATTAGCACCCATTGCTTCCCAAGCATCATTTTCACCTTCAAGGTTAATTTTGACCGTTGGTTTTCTCTTTGTGTCTTTCCATGTATCAGAAGATGGAGAAAGTTTAAGAGAACCAAGCCAATTCGTAACATTGAATGGGTTTACACTTATTGCTCTACTTGCAACTGGTTGTACCAACCATCTAGGAGGTTCTACATTCCCAAATGGGGCACCCCCTCCATCGCCCAAATACCTGAGAGTAACAATATCATCAGGAGATTTAATTACATTGTTTACATCTGAACCTTCGGGTTCACCCAAAGTTAATTGGTATGAATTAAATGTTGGTCTTAATTCTCCCGTTTCAAAGTCCATTGCACAGTTGTAATCTCTGTGAAGAACATCTCCAACTCCATGTCCTTTAAAGTTATCAACTAAGATGCCGTTCTTAAATCTTTCTCCACCGGCAACACCATCTGTAATAGAAAGTTCTGATGTTTCCTTTTCAAGAAGATTTAGAGAAGTATAGTATTCTATCTTTTCAATTCTCTTCTCAAGTTTAGCAATGTCTTCCATTGTAAATCGTTGGTGGTCGATATAGGTCAAGAGAATATCATCGGCTTCATATGTGTATTCAGGAACTGCCATAGAATACAATGTCATTGCTTCTTGGTCATCATCTGGTGCTTCAGGAACGACGGCCGATTCACCCGCAAGAATATCAAACTCTCTACTCTTTCGTAAAACAATCTTATCTATTCTTGCAAGGTAAGAAGTATAGTCCAACTGTGGTCTGTGTTGCACATCTGACATAGGTGACCCAGGCCACAATAGTGATGTCATAGAATCTGAATCTCTTGTTCCTTCTGCACCTATATCAAAATTATCTCTGATGGGACAAAGAGTATCAATAAGAGTTGGGTCTGTTGTATCATAAGCCTTGGCAACGGTAAGAGAACTGACATTTGTTCTAAGAGGTCGATAGTCAACGCAATTTCTCAATTCCATTCTTTCACCAAAGATTGGACTGGTGTGAACAGGAATATCTTCAAACCCATTGAAGGATGGGTGGTGGTTTGTGTGGTCATATGAATTTACAATAACAGGCCCTGCACCACTGTGTTCGAAGTACTTGAATCGAATGTATAATGTGCAATTTAATCTTTCGGAACCTTGACCCTTTTGGAAATATCCGTCAGAGTATAAACTCTGCAATTGACTTCGAGAGATGACAACTTGACAGTGGTCATGTAAGTTATCAGAATTGTTTGGTTCAAATTCAAACTCTTCGGTTATGTCCTTTAGAATTTCGGTTCCGTTACCATCAGTATGCCAAACCAAAATATCAGTAACTTCAGTTACATCAGAAAAACCAATGTCTGTGATATATTCTCTTGGTAAACTATTGTCGGTGAAATCTAAACTGGAACCTGCACCTTGAGTCCATAGATGCCAACTCTGGGCATAGTTGGGTCCAGTAGAACCGGCTCCAAGTTGGTCTTGAATCATTGCATTCTTTAGAGTTACTTTATAGTATCCTTCAATACCATCACTCTCTATGGTTGAAAAGAAATTCTTGTAGTCAATATTACCATATGGGTCACTGGTAACATCTCTCAATCCAACAACACTCTTTAAAGTTTTTGTTCTAATGTGGTCAACGGTAGAGTTTGCTGTAATCACACTGGCGGCCAATAAAGTATAACTGTTTTGCCCTGTTTCGACATTAATTACACCATCATTGTCTTTAGCCCAAATAGTCAATTGGTCAAGAGCCTCAGGATTATTACCAACCACAAAGTTATCACTATCTGTGAAGTCGTACAAAACTCCAGTAACATTGTTTCTTAAAGCATATCGAGTTTCAAAAATGCTACCAATCGAATTTGAAATATCATTTACGGCAAAGGGTAAATTCCAACCCTGACCAAATGTGCTACTTGTATCGCCCGCTCCCGACCACTTCTGAGTTACATTTTCACCATAATCAGGCAAGGATAAATATCGCTCATTACCAGAACTCTTGATTGTATCAGATGTCAAATACCAATGGACACTTCCACCAGACTGTTCCTTCCAGTAACAATCAGTAAACGATTTAACTACTTCATAACTGTCAAGATTTTCTATTGACTTAGTGGACTGGTGTGTTGGTATACAGAAAAGAGATGTGTTATTCTTTGGGTCGAATAGCGTGGTCATTCCACCCGACAAACAATTTCCTAGACTAATTTCTTCAACACCATAGTCAACATTAATTTGGAATAAGGGAGTTGTGTTTCCATAAAGACGGAGTTCACTCACATCAGCAAATTTCTTACCCAATTCCATTTCAACATCATAAAGGAAAACTTGTGCTAGTGTCTCTTCAAAGAAGTCATCAACCACAAAATTGTAATTGACACCGCGAACTCTTGCAATTCCCTTCCTTTCTGTTGCAGTGGGTCTGGTAATATAATCATCGGCACAATCATCGGGCGTACCACCGTCGTTTAGACTCCATCCGTCTGCCGCTCCCCATAGTTCAACATAATAATGAGAGGTTGGGTCTGCATCGGGGGCCGACTGACCTGTTACCAAATCACACACAACAAAATTACCAATACCATTTACAATTTCTTGGTCTGTTGTTGCTTTTGTTTTTCTTGACTTGTTGAAAGGAATGTATTCTGGACTTTGATTTTCAAATTCATAACCAAAGATGTAGGCTTTACCTGCTCCCATGCCCATTGCAAGTTTAGATTTTGCAGTATTTACTTCGGTCAGCATATCATCTACACTTGGCGCCAACCTTGAAAGTGAATACAGACCGTTTCGGTCATCTGAAACTAATTGGACGGGAGGATACTTAACCGCATATACACTGCCATCAGTTAAGAGTCTTTCTTCAGTGAGTGATGATAGTATTTCATCCGTGATGATTGTTGAATTTTTTGCACTACCGCTTCCTGAAATTGCAAGTGAAGCACCGGCCTTGGGTTTACCATTCAACAGATAAATTGAAGTGGTTCCATATACTACACCTTCTTCAGTGCTTAGGTCTACTCTTTCTTCTTCTCTATCCAAGAACAAATCATCATGGACAACCAGACCGTAGAATAATGTTCCATCAGTGTTTGTGCCGACAATTTTGTCACCGGCAGAATAATCACTTCTTACATTAGATTCATTTTTTGGTTCGCTTCTAGTAAGAATATACTGGTCATCTCTGAAGTATTCACGAACTTCTGCTTCGAATGGTCTTACTGTATAATTGCCAGACTCATCATATGTTCTTCTTGCCAGAGTTTCTTCGAAATCGCTGTATGTTGGATACTTCTCAAGATAACTAACCGAACCGTCAATAACTCTCATCTTTTCTAGGAAATCATCAGTAACATAATCGGCTAATTTGACATCGTTAACAATGTTTGGGAAAGCGATTTGAGCAAGAGTGAGTTCAATCTTGTATCGGTCCCCGCCAGGAGCAGAGTAGTTATATGAACCAAACGCATTATCAAGAAGAGTTACATCTTCTGTGGATTCTACTGCTTGCCTGTTGATACTAAATCCAACCTTTGCGGTGGGATATTGGAATAAACGAACACCAATAAGTTTCTCGTTATCGGTGTAAGCGACAAAATTAGACATGTCGCTAGTATATTTTCCGGCCGATGGTAAAGCGGGAGCAGGAGCCGTATTTTCAATTTCAATTCCGTTATCGGTATTGCTGAGAGTGGTTTCTAATATTGTGGAGAGTGACCTCGCAGTCTTGAATAAAGGTTTGATTTGACTTCCTGTTAGTACAAAGTAACCCTCGACATAGAAAACACCTTCATCGTTTGAAACAAGAACAGCATCACCAGTAGTATAAATGTTGTTTTTCCACAATTCGCTTTCTTCTGTTTTGTCATTTTTGACAGTACATCGATATTGTGTGTTAAGAACCTTTCCTGTTGCATCGTAGGAAATCTTTGTTAATGTGTTCCCTTTGGTATATTCCCCAGTGCTTCCAGTTACAGAATCAACATATTCAATAAAGAAAATATGATATGGGTCATCTGTGGTTGCTTCTTCGACATGAAGAACCTTTGCCCTTTGTGGAGCCCTACCGGCGGATGAATCTCCAACTTCAGCACCTTCGACTAATGATTCGCCGTCGAGAAGTGCAATTTCAGAATCTTTGAAATTTGTGATGTTGATATCAGAAGAATCGTGTTGCTTTTCGATTCTCAAAAACTTGCATTTGATATCGGCAAGTTGGCCATTAAATACTTGACTTCCTTCTTTGAAGAAGTGATTACTAAACCTAGTGACTTGGTTTTGTGATATACTCTGTAACTGAGTCAACTCTCTAGCCTGGACTGCACGGCCAGGCTTGAAAAGAATCCTCAGAAACTTTTTGGTTTCGTCGTAATCGTCAAAGTATGGGGACTTTGAAAAGTTTTTTGGGTCATATTCTGCCATCTAGCACTTTTCTCCTAGAATCTCAAAAGCAGTTTCATTTCTTCTGCTCGTTCAGTGTTTCTCATAACGGGAAGTATATTCTGTATGTATAGCAATTCTCCCGAATCCGGCCGCAGTTGTGGATATTGAATCAAAGGACTCGTTTGTGTTGCATCTGTTGTGTCTGTTTTGATAATACCAGTAGTATCTATGTAGGTTACAGTATCGCCAGCACGAAAATCTCCATCCCAGTCACGAACAGAAGTTACCTCAAGTGTAATTCCTTCGCCATTATCTGTTACTATGGCATCTACAACATGTCCTGTTCCTAAAGTTTCTGTTCCTCTTTTGAATGTTACTTTAGCATCTTTTGGATAATCGCCAGAAACAAATACATTTGCATCACTTTGCACCTTGAGATACAACAAATATGATTGTTTATAGGCTCTTACTGGTGCCAATAGTTCAGAAGTATCACTTCCAAGGATACCTGCATTTGTTTCCGTTATTGCTTCTGTTTGATGAGGATTCGTGATATCAAACCGGCCGGTGTATTCGTTTATGTCTAAGAACTGAGTTACTCTTTCGCCGGGTTCAACGACACCAGTTTCCGCACTAATTTTGGGAACTTTGAATTCTCCATTTACATCTTTAATATAAAGGAATCCAGACTTACCCCCCTCATCAACTACCCAATCGATAATTTCTGCGGTGGACATTGTTGTAGTTCCAATGATAGTGGAACCTTTGTCAAAGGTTTGGTTGGTGTAGTCCAAGAGGTCGAATGGTAACTCTACATTGCTGAATTTATCATAGTATGGATATCCGTTTATGGAACCGTAAATTGCAGAACCATCTACTTCCTCACCATCTGCTGTATCGCTATTTCTGCTGTCTTTGACAAATTCACCTACAGTTACTTCCAGATATAATTTACCAACCAATTCATTTCCGGCACCATCCGTTGGGTCAACACCAGAGAAATTAGGAGGAGTCCAGCCAATGACAATTCCCTTTGCTCCTGTTTCTTCTTGTGTTACCTCAGAACCAATAACAAAATCATATTCAGAACCACCACCGTTTGGATAGTAATTGAGTGCATTGGGGTCTGTGCTTTGAGTGTTTATGTCTATTCGAACTTGCTCAGGTTTAATTAAACGAAGTCTAACTCTTTCGTCGTACTCCTCTCCTGCCAACTTTCCTGCAAGAGCCCCTTTATTGATTACTGGATTCTTCACAACTCCAAACTGACGGAAATCGTTAACAGCACTTATTGCTCCGGCGACTTCACCATCAGTTCTTACATTTAACATTACATCTTTTGCACCCAGTTCTGTTTCAGCATCGGCGCCATGGCCGCCGGGAGGAGAAATTTGTGCTTTAAGTTTTGTTTGGAGGGATTCTTGCGAATCAAGATTAATTTCGCTTTGCGAACCACCACTTGGTCTTGGGGCTTCAACGCGGACTATAGTATAGTCCTGTCCAGAATTCACCATAAGAATATTATCAATTACATATTGAGCGGAACCAAGTGATGTCTCTTTCATGTTAGGAATAGCAACAGCGTTTTTCCCGTTTCCGTAAATATTAATAGTAGGCAAGATTTCAAATCTACTAATATCATTAGAAGCAACACTTAATGCACGGGTCAAACCAGTTTTTAGGGTAACTCTAGCAAACCCCAAACCAGTTTCTCCGTCAGCAGCCAAAGTTGTTGCTCCTGTAATTTCAATATATTGTCCGGCACCTGCACCCGAATAAATGTAAAGAGAATAACCAACGATGTCTTCTACTGCACCTGCGTATGTCAAAATGTTTTTCATGTTGAGAGATACTTCAGTTTCACCGACTGCGGCCGCGGCAACCACAACATTTTGCTGAATTTCAAATTCATTGGGACCATCAAAATGGCTGGCCACTACTGTTTGCGGCCAATGGGACCCTTGTTGTGATACATCTACATGTTCAATGCTACCATTGATTGCTTTTTGTTGCACATCAAACTGTAATGCTTTTTCGCCAGAATATGAAACACCCTTTAACTTTTCCACTGGAATATATTCAGAAGTGATAAATTTCTTTTTGTCTTCTGCTACTTGAAATAAGAATTTCCATTTGTAGCCATCGGGGGTCTGGAAAATATTTGTAGTGGTACTGATAGGTTCATTTACTGATTTTGCCCCTTTATTATTGGATATACACTTATACACCCTGTTATCAGAATTGAAAACATAGAATTTTTGAGGACAATTTTCGTTAAACAAATCTACACTATCATCATATTGTGCATAAACTGTTCCAGTTTCCCAGTTGTACCGTGGAACAATTAAAGATAAATCTCTATCCTGAATTAGTTGAAGCCCTATCATGTTATTCCATCCATCAGGACCGGCAAGGAATGTATCTAATGTTGATGGTGGTGTGGAATCATCATCCCACGGATGGACTCTACCATAAAACAGGTAATAGAAATCATTAGAAGTGCTATCAAAACCTTCTAGAAAGTCTTTAGCAAACTGCTTCCGAAAAATTGATTTAATTGGTGTATTTGTTGCCATTTATTATCTTACCTGCTGATATGCTAAATCATGATTAGTAGTACTCTTATACTGATACGGACTTCCCGTAGTCCCACTATCTATGGGCATATGTAAGAAGTCATTTATTATGATATGTATGAATGGATTTGGTATCACCTTTGTTTCTATTGTTATGTTGGCAGTAATCGAATGTTCAGATGTTTCTGTATTTGTATCCCTACCACCACGCGATTGCCAATCTGCCCATTGACTGCTGTCACCAATATATATCGCCATTTTGCTATATTGCGATTCTAGAAAATACCCAGTGATTCCACTTTCATAAGATGAACCCATAAAGTTATCAGTTTCAGAATAAACATCTAGTCTAAAGTCTGGTGTTACGAGACTATCACCCGAACCTGTAACCTGAACTGAACTATCTTCTTCGTACCACTGGATATCATAAATTGTGCCTACTTCAACATCGTCTTGTCGATTTATATACGGTCGCAAATCGCTACCAGTTACCTGAGCAAAATCTAAATCAATATCTTTCTTTACTTGATGAACTCTTTCATGAACCTCAAAAGGATAACTTGCTCTCTGGTCGTAGTCAAGAGAAGAACCAGTAGTACCCTTTGAATTCCAGAACCAAAGCCGTTTCACAGTAAGTGTTGGTGGAATATAATCAATTCCTCTGCTGTTAGCATGGGGATATATAATCCAATAATCAGAATTGCAACACCCATAACCACCAGTTACAGAAGTCGTATTGTCGGAATCATCGGCTATGGCAAAAGGAGTTTGGTCACACGGTGACCAACCACCAGAACAACCCGCAGTTCCCAATTCATGATTGTTGATATCAAAATCTGGACAATGGGCGTTGTGACCAAAGATATCTGTGATATTTGTATCTAAAGGTCCAGCCAAATGCATTCTTCCGAGTGGTACATCATATGGATTGTGCTGTGTTGTTCCACTTTCGGGAACGGTTCCTGCACCACTACTACCAGAAATTGAACAAGCATATGGATTATATCCTTGTGGATATA
>MDSZ01079672.1_pt1 | contig 12509 bp, 8 predicted proteins | sample 811201 | NCBI WGS metagenome assembly MDSZ01 (sample SAMN05326647, study PRJNA326480) | marine metagenome | isolation source: seawater | place: Indian Ocean: North | collected 2010
ATATATTTTAGCAAAGTGTTCGTGAACTGATTCACCACCAAAATCATAATTAATTAGATTTGCAATCAATCTCAAATGATAAGCATCAAAATCATACTCTACAAATGAATCATTTTCAGGTATAAATGCTTCTCTCTTTTCAGGTGGAAGAGCAGCAAAGTTAACTGTACCAAATGAATTACTTGGACGACCTGTTGTTGTAGTTAGATTATATTTACCATATAGTTTACCCTCTGATATATGTTTTTTTACTCTTATATCAAAAACATCACATATATCATCTGTAACCTTTATACCTTGTTTTTCTATGTTATAAAAAGCCTTTATTGGGTCTATTGACCCATCTCTTACAAACCAACTCTCATCCTTCATCAAGACCTGTAGATTTTCTATCAACCAATCGTGCATCTTCTGTGATAACTCATCACAATACTCTTTATGTTTCGATAATGGTATGATTTCGTTAAGTTTTTTTACATTGTAGTATTTGTTACTCAAGAAATCTATTGCATTATTTCTTATTTCTAAATCCATTGGTTTATTATTTAAATACCAATGAGTATGATTTATATCTAAAACATTTTTAAACTTTGGAAATATTGGTTGTAATAATTTACTATCGGGTGTAATAATGATACCCTTGTTCATTTCTGATAAATATGAATAATCATGCATCATCTCTGAACAATCTGAATGTAGTTGAGGAATAAACTCACCCTCATCTAAACCACCTTTTAAATCAAGTTTTCGTTGATATAACAGAGATAACTTATTGTTCCTATGTAAAGGATGTAAGTTAGGGTCTGAATATATAGGTATAACAATATAACTTTGTTCCATACTACAATATACAACCTTTTTATTTAAAATACAACGCTTTTTTTATCTATCCTTCGTGTGTATCTGTATCAGTATATGTTCCATAGAAAAATCCACCCTTACTGTCATAGTTAGGATTATCGTTAAGATTATCATATTTAACACCTTTTCGAAGTGCTTCTTCCATAGATAAAAACTGATTTTCATCGACACCAATTCTTCCCCAAGCTCTTACTTTTCTAACTGCATCTCTATTTCTACTGATTATTGCTCTACTACCTTTTACAATTACAATATATTCTTTATCTGCATAACAATAATCTTCACCCATTGGATTTATCTCGTATTCATATGCGTTATCACCCCACTCATATTCATTATTTTCAAATTCTGATTCTGGATGAAACAAAGATTTGGCATTATCTCTACCCGTTTCAATAGTCTTAACTAATTGGTCGTGTTCAGATTCTCCAGTATAATTAATTTTTGAACCTGGTGTGAACCAATAATTATACTGACCCATTTCTACATCACCTTTTTTAGTCTTAAATACAAAAACTGCATCAATATTAGCAAATTTCGTGGTAACAGGTCTGAGTCCTGTCATATTATTTGTTGTGGTAGAATTAAAATTAACATCTTTATGTTCACCTGATGTAAATATAGAGGGGTCTACCTCAACTTCAGTATCGTATGCTGCAGTTGGTGGTGCAGAATCTGATTCTGGTCTTGTATCCTCTGATATTCCATCCCATTGTTGACCAGATTCATTTTTTTGTTTTTCCATCCATTCATCGTGAGATAATCCAATGTTACTTGGGTCACCACCCATTACCATAGGTACAACATAATTTTTCTTAACTGCATCGTGTAACCTCATTTGACTTGTTACCGAAGTTGTCCACCCATCTGCATTAACCTCGTGACTGATATTCATTATTTGAAAATAACAATGATTAAAATACATCATTGGTAACTCATTTACACGAAATAAAGCACCAGGTTGTAAAGATGCAATACCATATAATTTTAAATTACATTCTACAGGTAATAAATTCTTTCTGTTTTTAAATGCATCATTTCTTGCCAATGTCATAAAATAACTCTTTAAACTTGATACAGATTTTATACCGTACAATGCTTTTAATTTTGCTTCTGCTTCTGCATCTCTCTCTGTTGCATCAACATCTGTGTGACCTCTTGCGGTTGCATCAGAACCGAACAAACCACTTGCCACCGTACTTAATGTACCTTTTCTTTGCATATCTAATCCTGCAGAATCATCTCCCACTGCAGAAAATGAATTAGCATAAGTCATATGATTTGCAGTTCTATTAATATTAGGTTTAGATGATTGTGATTTTTTTAATTTATCTGTTAATTCTGGATTATTAAACATTTGAGGGGTTTCACCTTGATTTGTGGATGATTCATCTGCAAGTTGTGCTTCTATTAATCTTTGATATTGTCTATCGCCTATATTTGGAACATATTCCATTACTAAATTTTTAAAAGGTTTACGATGAACTTGTTCAATAGCCAACATATCATCAACTTCTGCACTAATTGGCATTAAAGCTCCTTTACCAGACATCGATTGTATCGCAATTTGATTCGCCAAATTACCTTGTGGCATTGTAAAGCTTAATTCTGTTTGAGCTACAGCATTTGGTGAACCTGGATTGAAAACAAATAAATTTTGAAACCAATCACTTGCATTATCCATTTCTGCAGAAAGTGCCTGATTCCTATCAATAATTTCAAATTTTGTATTTGTATCATCCGTTGATTTTACCACTAAATCAATAATACCTTCTGTATTGCTTTTAATACTAGCTATTATTCCTTTTATTAAGGATTTTGCATCAGGTGCATCTTTGGCTGCGGATTTAATAATATCAGTTGATATAAAACATTCTCTCAATGGGACTCTGTATTGATTCATATCTGATTTTGTCCAACTATGTGCTTTTGACCCATCCAAAATTTCTCCATATAAATTTATATCTGAATTATCTGGTGCTACGAAATTTCCATTTTCATCTAACCTATCATCTGGACATTTATTTAAAATTTCACTGTAAGTATTAGAATCCCAATTTGCAGGATATAAAAAATCTGCCTCTGTTTTTCTGTATGGTTGTGCCATTAATAACCATTTTGAAAAAGTAGCAAAAGAATTTGATGAATTAAAATGAGCCTGCATTTGTTTCGTTTTATCTTTTGCAGTACCCGTGCCTAGTTCTCCAAATATTCCATTTAACATATTATCTTCTAACCATCCCATTGAAACATATAATTTTTGGTCATCACCTTCACCTGCAGTAAAAACACCATATCGTTTAGCAATTGGATTTGGTGACCATGCATTAAGACCTTGTGGTCCTCTTCCACCTAAATTATCAGTGGCAAACCGCATCATTAACTCTTGTACTTCTTCTTGACTTTGTGCACTTGTTGTCCATCTTCCTGCTGCAGTTGCAATACTCCTACCTGTATATTTAGCAGCTTCAAATACATGCTCATCTCCAGTTGTTTCTTCTGCACCAAAGAAATTTACAACCCATCTCAAAACCTCTATATCTAAACCAAGTTCTAATTTACCTCTTGTACCTTTTGTAATTGCACTTTCCATTAGAACTGCATTTTTTGATATAAATTCTATCATACACTCAATTCCATTTTCCGTGTATTTTGCATCATAGTTTGCTACATTTCCAACAGATATCATCAAATCACCTTCTGCTTTCTCTACAAGTCCATCTACACCATAAATTTCCTCTTCAATTGTACCATAATCCATTTCTGTAAAGGTGGACATGGGGTCATATAATTCTCCAATATTAGACCATCCATAATCTAAAAATACTTGTGCACCTGGTTTTAAAAAATATCTACTGATAATATTTTCAAAATCTCTTTGACTATATACTGTAAAATTTACAGTAGTTTTTATTGTAAGTCCAAACGAACCTTGTGATTCTGCACTTATACTTGTAATACCTGGAGGTGGAGCATGACTATGTAATTGTTTAGAAAAATCTGATTGGCCATCTTTCATCATTGGAGGAAGTAAATCATCACGCATAATTGATTCACCAAGTATTTTAGTTCCATCTGAAGATTGTTGTGATTGAAGAGGGTCTTGATGTTGTAACACATTTGCAGTATGGTTTCCAATTGTATAAATTTGAGGTAAACCAATTTCACTTACTAAACAATTTATATGACTATTAACTGAATCATAATAAAATCTTCCTGGTTGAGATTTCACTTGTGCTACTGCTGCATCTAATTCTGATTTTTTCTTTTTATTTACAGGTTTAGGATATGTTGTTCCATCAACATCACCCTCAATAATAGATTTTATATCCACTGCAGTCCACAATCTTGCAAAAGGTTTACGAGCTGATAAATCTGCTATACCATTAAATTGATTTTTTAATGCATCTTTATAAGTCATACCTTTATTAAAGGCATCATCATAAATGATATCAGTAATTGGTGCATTGGGGTCTATTTTTTCAAAAGGGTTGCCAGTCTGTTGACGTGCATAAAGTTTCTTTTTAACTTTAGGGTCAATATCTGCACCAAAAGCTCTTTTTTTAACCATTCCCATTAAATATAACTCCTATCTAACAACAGCATCTCTTGAATCTGCTGGTATTCTTAAAGATGTTCCTACAGGTATATTCATACCCACTAACTTATTTGCCCTTGCTATTAACCACCATAAATGTGGGTCTCCATAATATTCAAAGGCGAGAGTATCAAGTCTATCACCAAATTGAGTTGTAACATAAAAATCAGTATCTCTTTCAGGAATTTCTTTATAATGAATTGTACCTTTATATTTAACACCATTTTTTAATCTTGTTCTTGAATGTTGATATCTCATTTATTTTCCCCTATTGAAAGTCACCTGTATTTGATGTTGGATTACCAAATTGACCTGGAGTTGCATCAGCTGTTGATACCACTTCGGCCGTATCTTTTAAAGTTTGAGTACGATTAATTCCATAAAAAGTTTCTTGACCTGATACAGTTGATTTTTTAGAAAAGTTTAAATTAGGAACATTAGCATGAATCACTTGATATCCAACTGTCACATCAACATATTTAGGAACTCTTTTACCACTTCTTGTTTCCCAAACACCTCCATCTGGTACAGCATAACTTAAACTTTTCAAAAATCCTATTACTTCATTATCTCTACTACCTATGTATTCTCCAATTCTTAATTTTAATAAAGGTGGTTTTGATTTTAATTTAGCCATACCTGAAACTGATTTTTGTTCATCTACAATATATTCAGGATAACACATCGATGTTAGATGATTCATTTTTACATAAATTGCTGTTAACTCATCTTGTGTGTGTGCTGCTAACTTCAATGTAAAATTAAGAGACCTTTCTGTATTAGCATAATTATAAACAGGTTCACTTCGTCCAATATAAGTTGCAGAGTTCCAAGTTGGTGATATTTCTTCAGTGAATCCTGTCATATACGCCCTAAATATAAGATAAGTAGGTGGGTCTGTTCTTAAATCCATAAAATAAAAAGGTAATCCGTGTTTTTCTTTTTCATAATCTTCTGCATTTACAAATTGTTTAATATCCTTAAATGCCTCTGATAAATTTGCACCTTGTTGTAATCCTGCTAAAGTATGTCTATCACCACCACCAGACCTTTCTTTAACAATTCCTCTTTCTCCTGCAGGTAAATTTGTTTTTTCAAAATTTTCTTTAACTCTTATTTCTAATGCTTCTGTGTTAGTTAAAATTTGGAATGGTGTTCCACCAGTAAAACTATCTTCAATTATTTTATCTGATGATATTGATGGGACACCTTGTTGTGTTGAAGGAAATCCCCCAGCATAAAAAGGTTCACCAGCAAAACCACGAGTATATAATATATTTTGTCCTTCTCCTATAAGTCTTGAACCAGCAGATGCCAATGTGCCTGAAAACGGGTCATAAAATGCACCAAATCTTTGTCTACCTTTTACTAATTTTACTGAACCATCATCTTGATGTTCTGGAAAAATCGTTGTTGCTGCTAATCCAAGTGCCTCTTGTTTAGCAATAAATGCAAGACCGTGAGGTGATGATAAATATTTACCTAATCTTTCTACATCTTCAACACCTTTTTTTATTGGTGAAAATTGAGATACTATTCTCATAATTTCATCTTTTATTTTTTCTGCTGAACTTTTTGCCTGTCCTGATTCATCTGGTATATCAGTAATTATATAAGGTTCTTTTGTGTTAAAATTTTTACCCACAATATCTTTTAGTTTTCCACCTGTTATATCTCCAGTTCTTGATATTACACTTGATTGGAATCTATCTTCTTTTCCTTGATAACGCATATCAAGATTCTCACGATTTACATTTGCCCCATAATGATAACCTTCTGATTTATTTGTATGGTCTGCATTATAAAATCTATCCCAAGCATTATCTCTTAAACTACTATCTGCAAAATGACCTCTTTCTTTTGGACCTGATTTAACATTTGAATCCTCATTACGACCAATAGCAGAATTAATTATCATTGATGCACCAGAAAAAATATCAAAACCACCACTTCCTTCTCTTCTTGAAAATCCGCCTTGACCTGGAACATCTGCATTAATTGTTTGTCCAATTCTACCACCATAGATAGTATTGCCAATAAACGGATTAAGCATTGGAATTGCATTTTGATTGAATCCTCTGTGGGTAAATATACCATCATCATTCGTATTATTTTTTTGAGTTTTACCCTCTGCTTTTACTGTTGTTAAATCACCTGTTGAATACTTACGATAGTTAAGTTTTGCCTCACCAGCTACAGCACGCATTATAAATTCTGAATTGGCCAAAAATCCTTCTAAACTTCCTGCACCTTTGGCTAAATATGGATGTAAAGTTTGAATACCATCTGAATTAACATATCCTAATGTATCTGCTTTTGCATTAGAATAAGATGGATTTATTTTAACAGTACCTTGAGCAGTAGGGAAACTTTCTCTATAATCATCCATTAATCCACTGAAAGTATTTAAACTAACATAATTTCCAGCAACCTTTGCATATTTAAAATCAAGAGGTTCTCCACCTGCCTCACCACCTGCAAAATGTGCCTTATCAACATTATACATTAATTCAGTATGAAAATTACCGAGACCAGTTACATTGTTATGTGGTCTTGGTGCACCAGGCATTGGGTCTGAAGCAGACCTTCCAATTAAACTTCTTAATGGATTTATATCTATAAAACCAGAAGGTGAGTTTGGTGGTAATTTATCATTTGCTTTTTTCTGGTCTATCGTTGATTTAAGTCGCATTATACCACTTACTCTTCCAACACCACCAACTCCTAATTTTCCAAAATTCTTTCCTGCTTTCTCACCTTTTTTAGCAGCGTTTTCACTCATCTGGTCTTCAGATAATCTTGCTTGTAAAGTTTGTTGTTTTGCAATAAATCCAATATGATTTTCTGCTTTTCTTTGAGTTTCTGGAACATTTAATATTCCCGTTACATAACCTGGTTCAAGTCCACCCCCAATACCTTTACTCGACAATATTCCTCCACCTTGATATGGTCCAGCCAAACTACCAAGTGCGGCTTCATATGGTGATGTAGTTCCATCTATACCACCCTCTTTTAAATTTTTATCAAATGCAATTTCTTCATTTTTTAATGATGTTCCCATTATACTAACTGAACTTTTATCAATTATGTTTTGTTCAAGTCTCGTATCTGCCAATGTTTTAAGTTTTGTTTGAAATACCGTATCATCTGTAAGTAATATATTTTTAGCAAGTGCAGGACCAAGAGTTCCACCAAGACCTTGTTGACTGAGAGGATTTAATATATCTATTTTAAATTTTGTTTGTCCAACATCCATATTTTTTTCAAACCCCTCTGCTTTTTGATTTTGAAAAACATCGACTGGATTTAATGGATTTTTTACCCTTTCAGAAGCGAATTTTTCATCTAACTTTGGGTCTTGCATATCAGATAGTGAAGTAGGTACACTACCTTCAATAGTACTTGATTTCATTTTTTGGTTATCAATTTGACCAAACTTATCAGATTCTATAAATATATTTTTTAGTTTTTTTAATGACACATCATTTCCCCTTAATCACTTCCAAGACCAATTGCTGCTCTTGTTGATGCTTTAGCTCCTCTTTCAGCACCCTCTACATTTGAATGAACGATATCAGGTACAAAATCTTTTTCGAATCTTTCTTCAAGACCCGCAAGTCTTTCATTCATAAGTACTAATTGGTCGTATAAATCTGTTCTTGTAGTTTCTTCACCTTCTCCTCCACTTGCCATACCTAATCCACCCATTACAAGACCTAATGTAGCACCACCAAACACTGCTAAACCTGAAAGAATAGGTAATGCCAATGCTCCTGTAAATGTAACTGCTGCAAGTGCTGCTGCTAATAAGAACAATGCTCCAGCAAAAGCTGTAACTGCCAATGTTGTTTCTGCCATGGCTGGTGTATTATCAACCATAACTTGCATTTGTTCATTAAAAAGTCCCATACCCACACTTGCAACTCCTAAACCAACACCAAGCATTGCCATTCCCAATGATAACAATACCATTGCTGGAAACCACATTAATTGTGTTATACCTAATAAAATTAACGCAGGTAATAATACATACAATCCTGCTGCAAGAGATGCGAGAGGTAAAAACAATCCAGCACCTGCCTCCATCATAAATTGTAAAAATGGTAGTAATAATTCTGTTGCCTTTGCAAACGCCATTGCCGCAATTCCTAACACCAACATTGAGGCTGCCAGAAGTAACATCACTTGAGCTCCAATCATCGTTATAGGAGCAAAATAACCTAATACAGCAGCAACTATTCCCAACAGAACTAATGCACCTATTCCTATAAATACATTCGCCCAATTTACATCAGCAAACAATTGAAGTGCGGCTCCAAATACAAACATTGCACCCGCTATAATTAATAACGCAGCTGCACCTTTTAATAAACCAGTCATTCCTTTTCCTAATGATTTGAAAAATCCTCCACCTTTTGAGGCCTTCATATCAGCTGCTGCTCTTTCTAATTCTGCCTCTGTTACTTTTTTAATTGATTTTGCTAAAACTCTGTTTGCCAATGCCTGTATAAGTGTTCTTCCAACTGTAAATAACAAGTAACCACCCAATGCAATCAATCCAACATTAAGAGCCACTAACCAAGAAGGTCCACCTTCCAATAAACCACCAAGAGTTGCTATACTTGAAATAAATGATAACATTTGTAATTTGGCAGCTTCTAAATCATTTTTCATAGCCTGTATATTACCTATCGCATCTTTTCCAACAACTTCTGATACATCATATTGAGTTGTTTTCTTTAATTCATCATTTGATTTTCCTTGTAAACTAATAAATTTAGATAACTCTGTTGAAGATAATCCAACTGCATTAGCCAATGCTTCTCTTTCAAGAACATTCATATTTTCAAATGCTGCCTGTCCACCTACTTGATTTGCTATTTCTTTTGCAACACCAGCCAAATCACCTGATAATGCCAATTCTCTTGCTCTCTGTAAATTAATTCTTCTACCCAACATTGCACTTGCTTCCATCTCGGCCTGTAAACTTTCTTGTACATTTAAAATACCTCTTGATAATTTAGCAACAGTACTTAAATTAGTTCCCATTTTTCTTGCTTGAACTGCTGCTGCTGCTATGTTTTCACCACCTCTTTTTGTAAATAATGCAACATCTTCAGAAGCCTCTGCTATATCTTTCATAACAATACCTGGAGCAACTCCATTCGCTACTGCCAACATTTCCGCACCTTTCATAAAGTTTTGTGCCTGTTGAGCAGATAATCCAGCAGTTGTTGTTAATAATCCAACTAAATTAGAACCCTCTTGTGCAGTTAATCCTAATGCTTTTGATGTATCTGCAATACTACCAGATAATTCAATTGCCTCGGCTGTACTCAAACCAAAATCACCACTTAATGTTTGAACGGTAGCAGATAAATCCTCTGCAGACATACCCATCTGAACAAATTCACTTTTTGCATCAATTAAATCTGTTTTAAAATTCTTAACTCCTATTGCACCAAATGAATCACCAATCTCATTTGTTAAATCATCTAATGCCATAAGTATTCCCATAACCAAGGCAGCACCTAACGCCAATTTCCAATTATCAGCAATAAATTGACCAACTTTAGCACCAGCTGCAGAAAACTTTTCTGTAAATTGTTTTACACCTGCTTCTATTCCTTTATCCATACCAATTGCTTTGGTAAAGGCGTTAGACGGTAGTCCAGACAACATACTATTCATACCTTGTTCCATACTGGATTCAAACTCTTTTCTTGCCTCTTCTAATTCCATATTATTTATTGCACTCTCAATGGATTCTTTTAATTTTTCAGGAATTTCATCACCTAATGCTTCAAGTAATGCTAATCCTACAGATTTTAATTCAGAAGCACCAATTAATCCTTGTGCCGCTCCTTCTGCTGCTTCTGCCCATGCCTTTCCAGCATCACCTGCACCAGCTTTTTGAATTTCTTGGGAATTTTGTTTCAATTCAGTTAAGGAAGCTGACATACTTTTATTAAAATCTTTTTTAAATTGACTTGAACCATCAGTTAATGATTTTTTTATTTTTTTTGATAAAACTTGTCCGGCACTATCTATTGATTCAACAAAGCCTTTTTGAAACTCTTTGGCTTCTTTGAACCTCATATCTATCAATTTTTCTTCTTTTGTATAATCAAGTGCCATTAGTTGTCCTATTGGTTATTTAATCTTCGAATGCTGTTTTACCAGTCTTTTTATTCACCCAACCGCCTTTTGCTGGATTCCATACAAAACCATCTTTGTTCATACCTTGTTCAAGAGATTTCATAAGAGCTTTGGTTTTTTTAATTTTAGCAGCTATTTTTGGATTGTCTGCGAAATTTTTGTAAACTATTTTTTCATTGGATTTTCCAAATATTTTCTTAAAAAAATCTGTTACAAAATTCTCTTTTAAAATACTTGAATTATTCATATATGATTTTTTCTTTGACATAATACTCTCCTAATTAGATGTATCTATTCATATATAAATATCAGAATTGCTAAAAATTATGGAAGAAAGATTATCTTCGTGGCATTGATGGTATAGATGGTGTTCTTGATTTGGATTTCATTTTATCCATTTCTTTCTTTTCTTGTTCTTTAGCCTCTACTAATTTTTTAGTATAAAAGGCCCTCAAATATACAGGCATAGTATATAAATCTCTCCAAGTAAATCCACCTTGAGAGTTATATGCAACTTGAAAAAGTGTATCGTGTATTTGTGCTCTATGTTGTGGAGTTAGGCCAAAAAAAGTTTACCGTCATTGGTACAGCTACCGTGACGGTTTCTCCTTCTATTTCTACTTCTTGAGTTAAATCTATATCAGGAGTTACTTCTTTCACATAATCTCTTAAAAATAAAGAATCTCTTGATAACATATTATCTACAAAATTATTAATAACTTGTTTATCTGTTTCACCATTAACTTCAACAATTAATCTTTTTAATCTTGTTGTTATTTCTGCAGTTTGTCCTATTTTTTTAAGACCTTTTATATCAGATTCTATTAATTTTTCATCTTGTCCAGTTAATATCTTAAATTTAATATTTACTTTACTAATTGGAAGTTCAAGGTCAAATATACCAGTAGAATAATCTAATCCTTCTTTTAACTCTGTAAACTCACATTCTGCTAAATTAAATGTATGTTGTATTTTTTCTTGAGTATTAGGATTAACAATATCACAAGTATATTCTGCCCCATATGCTAATATTCTAGCAGCAATCATAACAGCATTCTTATCACCAATGGTTAAATCAGTAGCTTTTACATCTGGTGTTACAATTAATGAATCTAATAATTTATCTATAACTACACCTTTTTTAATAAGATTCTGTGATGTTAAAATATCTTCTTCTTTTGCTGTCATATACTTAATTTCAAGTTTACCTTCTCTCAAAGGTGAGTTTTTATCATAAACCACACCTTTTGTTGGCAAATCTATAACCTCTGTTGGAAATTGAAATTCAGTACTACTTTTAGTAGTTTCTTTTGTTTCATTTGCTGCCATTTTTATCTCCTATGATTTAGATTCAGAAACAGATGCTTGTCTGTATGCTGTAACTAATTTTTTAATTTCACCAATATATTTTCTTGCTCTACCACCTGCTGCTTTATTACCTTTTTCTATAAATGTTTTATGATTTGCTTGAAAATCTTCAAAACATTCTTCTATTTGTTCGTATAATTCATTACTACTTGCCATTTTTTCTCTCCTAATTTATACTTCAAGAGCTCTTCTAAACCACCCCATCCAAAATTTCTCTTGATTTGGTTTGTCTATAACTATACCGGCAAATCGTAATACACGATATGCTCTAACTCTATCCACACTTATTTTTTGTATTGCATTTAAAGTATTTGGTCCGATTCCACCATCTACTTCGATTTTGTTTCTGTTTTTAGAATTTGCAGCTTGTTGTAAAACCTTTACAGCACCCCTTCTACCAAAATTGACACACATATCAAAATAAATATGTCTTAATTGTGGGGGAACTTCATCACACTTACCTCGTCTCCAATAATCTGTGTGATATATCTTTTTTGCTTGTTCTTTAGTAAGATTTTTGATA
>MDSZ01150762.1_pt1 | contig 12509 bp, 14 predicted proteins | sample 811201 | NCBI WGS metagenome assembly MDSZ01 (sample SAMN05326647, study PRJNA326480) | marine metagenome | isolation source: seawater | place: Indian Ocean: North | collected 2010
AAAATGAGGATAAAATGTTTTCATTTAAGACAGTAGACGAAAAACTGAAATTTTTAGATGGAATTAATGATTATGTTATGAATCTAGAGCAAAAATATTCAGACGCTTAGTTAATAAATCAAAAAAAAATTGTTTTTGATCATTGAATATTAATTTGAATCAATTATATCCCTTATATGCTTATAAATTTTAAAGACGAAGATTTTGAAACTAAAATCAAGAATGAAAACGTATCAGTAATTCAATTTTCTGCTGCGTGGTGTGGACCATGTAAAGCACTTAAACCTGTGATGGATAAGCTTGCTGAAGAATATAGGGACAAGGCTGGATTTTATTATGCAGATATTGAAGATGGTGGAATAAATACTGGAAGTGCTGCAGGAATAAGAGGGGTTCCAACTGTTATTATCTATAAAAAAGGTATCGAAGTAGACAGAAAAGTTGGAGGAGTTCCTGAAAGTAATATGAAAGAGTTTTTAGAAAAAAATATCTAATTTAACTTAAGAACTTCAGAGCAAAGATATAAAGATCCAGTAACCAATACTAAATCTCCATCTTGAATTGGAATTGATCTAATTGCTTCTTCTATGCTTTCTTTAAATTCAACGTTTGATATATCTTTAAATTTATTTTTAAGTTTTTTTCCACTAATTGCATTTGGTTGATTTGGTATATCTACTGTAGTAATTGATGAAATATTTTTAAAATAACTTATAAACTTTTCATGATTTTTATTTGCCATCATTCCAATTATTATATGTTTGTTACAGTCTAGACTTTTGAGGTATTCGTTAAGTACTCTGGCTCCATCTTCATTGTGATCTCCTGAAATTATAAATTGATTATTTTTGATTAAATTTTTTAACTTCCCCGAATTAATTTCTTGAAGTCTAGCAATATTACTAATCTTTTTTATACCTTTCTGAATATCTCGATTATTAACTTTAAAATTTAGTGCTCTAATAACTGCTATTGCTGTTGAAATATTTTCCAATTGGAATTGACCGAGAATATTAGGCTTAGTAAATTTTATGCCTCCAAATCTATCTTCATAATAAAAGAAATTATTTTCATTATCCGAATAAGAAAAGTCATCATTAAAGTATATTTTTTTTGATTGGTTTTTAGAAATTGTTTTTTTAATACAATCCATAGTTTTTTTAGAATTTTGTTTTGCAACAATAATATTTGAATTAAGTAATTTTGAAGTTTTTTCAAAAATTATCTTCTCAATTGATTGATTTTCTTTAGGTAACCAATCTAGATGATCCTTAGATATTGAGGTAATTACACTTGCTAAATTTTCTTTTAAAATATTTGTTGCGTCAAATCTGTGAAAAAGTCCTGCCTCAATTAAATTAATATTATTTGGATATTCTGCTGCTTTGTAAAAATAACAGGCAGTTAGTATTTCAAAAAATGTGATCGGAAGATTGCCATTTATGGTCTCCACTTTTTCAAAAAGATATGCTAATTCATTATCATGTAGTTGCTCATTATTAAAAACAAATCTTTCATTTATTTTTTGTATGTGAGGACTAGTATATACATTACAAGTAATGTTTGCCTCTTTCAAAATTGAGAAACAAGCTTGAATAGTCGAATTTTTCCCATTGGTTCCAACAAAACTTATTGCTTTAATTTTATTTTGAGGGTTACCTAATTTATTACAAAGATTTTTAATTCGACCTAGACTTAAATCGATCTCTTTAGGATGCAACTTTTGAAAGCGACTGAGTATCTTCTTTATTTTCATTTTCTTCAGTGCTTATAGCAGAATTTTTGTTCAACAATATTGATAATAAAGTTCCAATTTTTTCCGAAAGATCTTTTCTCTCAACAATAAGGTCAACAAAACCAGTTTTTTCTAAATATTCACTTTTTTGAAAACCTTCTGGCAATTCTTCCTTAACTGTTCCCTGAATCACTCTCGCTCCTGCAAATGCAATTAAAGCTCCAGGTTCAGCTAAATGAATATCTCCTAACATGGCATAAGAAGCTGTAATTCCTCCCGCTGTCGGATCAGTGATACACACTAAATATGGGAGATTATTTTTTTTTAGCTCATTAATAGCTAGCGTTGTTCTAGTCATTTGTGAGAGAGAAATTAAACTTTCCATCATTCTCATTCCACCACCTGCACTCACACATAAAAAAGGCGTTTTATTTTCTATAGCATGTTGAATACCAAATAAAAAAGCCTCTCCTTCAGCCGAAGCCATTGAGGCTCCTAAAAAATCAAAATCAGAAGCTACAGCAGTTATCCTAATGTTATTTATAGAACCTGAGACAACCATCATTCCACAATCCATTCCAGTTTTTTTTCTAGCGTTTGTTAATCTATCTTTATAAGATTTTGAGTCAGTCCAATTTAAAGGATCATCTTTAGGAATTGGAGTTTTATAAATTTCATAATTATTTTTTCCAAATAGAATATCAAATCTTTGCTTTGGACTAATTCTATGATGGCGATTACAATCTGGACAAACAAAAAGATTTTCTTCTAAATCTTTTTTAAGAATTGGACCTTTACAACAAGAAGTCCAGTCACTTTTAGCAATATCTTCTTTTGTAGCTCTTTTATGTATAGCAGTTTTAATTTTTTCACCTGCTTTTATTATTTTAGTAATCCAATTCATCTAATTTTATTTTTTAATCTTTTAACTATATTAGTAACATTTTTTAAAGGATTTTGTCTTTTTTTAATTGAATTAGTTATTTTCTTACAAATTTCACTTCCAACTACTAACCCATCAGCTTTTTTTAGTGATTTTATTGTTTTTTCAGTAATACCGAATCCTATAACGACGTTCTTTTTTTTACTTATATTTTTGATTTTTTTATATTCTTTCAATATTTTTTCTGGTGAAACCTTTAATTTCCCTCCAGTTGTCGACAACATGCTTATATAATAAATCATATCATGTGAGTCTTTTATTATCTTTTTTAATCTTTTATTTGAAGTCGTAGGAGATACTAGTTGAATAAAATTAATTCCTTTTTTTTTACATTTTAAGGCAAAATTTTTATTTTCTGGATGAGGCAAATCTACAACGATTAGTCCATCTACTTTAAATTTTTTACATTTATTTAAAAATTCATTTTCATTATGTTGATAAATCATATTGTAATAACCCATTAAAATAATTGGTTTATTCTTTATTTTTTTTTTAAAAGACTTAACAATAGAAAAAATATCATTCATTTTGATTCCGTTTTTAATTGCTCTATAGGCACTAGTTTGAATTTGTCCTCCATCAGCAATAGGTGTATTATGAGGAAATCCTAATTCACAAATATCTGCATACTTTGAGATTGATTTTAAAATTTCTAATGATTTTTTTTTTGTATTGTCACCAGCTACAGTGTAGGTAAGTAATGCTGGTCTTTTTTCATTTTTTGCTTTTATAAAAGATTGATTGATAAGAGAATTTCTCATTAATACTTTCCTAATCTGTGTTTAAGAATGTCTTTATCTTTCTTAGCATCACCACATGAATTAACTACTATCACTGTTTTTTTACTCAATTTCGGAGCAATTTTTATTGCTTCTGCAAATGCATGACTAGGCTCTAAGCTAGGATTAAGTTTTTCAAACTTTGTAACTATTTTATATGCATTCAAAGCGTCTTCATCAGTTGCATATGTATATCGGGCTCTTTTTGTATCTTTTAAAAAACAATGAATTGGACTTACCCCTGGGTAATCTAGTCCAGCACTAATAGACTCGGTATCGTTGATTTGCCCTTCATTATTCTGACAGACATAAGAAGCTGCCCCATGTAAAATTCCAATCTTTGCATCTCGACTTAATGGTGCCGCGTGTAGTTTTGACCTTTTGGGGCCTCCAGCCTCTACACCAATTAATTCTACTTGATTTTTATTAAAATCTATAAATTCACTCCAAAAGCCATAAGCTGAACTTCCACCACCTACACAATTTATTAATTTTATTTTTTCTGGAATATTTTTAAATTCATTTTTTAATTGAACTTTAAGTTCTCTGGAGATTTGAGCGGTGCTCCAACCGCATATTTTTACAAAAATATTTGGTCCTACTGTGCTACCAACTGCCATGTGTGTGTTGTCGCAATTTGAAACCCAATATCTCATACACTCACTAACTGCGTCTACTAAAGTTTGACTTCCAGAATATACTGGAACTATTTCTGCTCCATTCCTTTTCATTGCATCACAATTTGGTTTTTGTCTTTTAATATCTTTAGCACCCATAAAAATTTTACATTTAAGACCAAATTTTTTGGCTGCCATACTTAACATTTTACCAGCGTATCCAGCTCCAGTATCTCCAACAATATATTTTTTTCCCATAGCTTTACAGATTAAAGCATGAACGGTTGCATTATAAATCTTATGAGCACCTCCGTTTGCCTCAGAAACAACTTTAGCCCATATTTGTGCTCCACCTAAATGATTTGATAAATTTTCAAGTTTTACTAATGGAGTGGGTGACCCAATATAATTTTTAAAATAAAAATTTCTTTTATTTAAGAAACTCTTATTTTTTCTTAGTTTATTGAATTGTATAGTTAAATCTTCAACTGGTTTTTTTAACGTTTCGGGAATAAAGCTACCACCAAATTTTCCGCCCCAGAAGCCATTTTTATCATGCTGATCAATTAGAGGTATATTTTTTTTAAGTTTCATTATTTATTTGCTCTAATTTTTTTAAAAAAATTTCAATTTTTGAAATATCTTTTAAACCAGAAGTCTCTAGCCCTCCAGATATATCTATAATATCTGCTATTTCTCTATATTTTTCAAGTTGATCATTTACTTTAATATTACCTGCCAACATAATCTCTTTTCCAAGATTTAAGTTTCTAAGCAACTCATGATCAAAGGATAAGCTTTTTTCCATTCCTATACTATCAAAAAGATAGATATCTGTAACATTATAATAATCTTTATATTTATTAATATCATCTTTATTTTTGACGTTGATTGCAGTAATAATTTTTATTTTATACTTATCTCTGATTGATCTAATTTCTTTAGGAGTACAACCATAAATTTGATAGTAATCGAAATTTAATTTTTTTATTTTTTCTAATATAATTTGATCTGGTTTTACTAAGACAGCAACAAAATAACATTTTTTTTTATTTATATTTAATAGAGTTTTAAGTTTGTCAAATTCAATATACCTTTTTGAATTTGGATAGTTAACTATAAAACCTATAAATTGCGGTGGGTAAGAATGGTTAATTAAAAAATGTAAAGTCTTATAGTCGGAAATTCCGCATATCTTAGATTTAAGAGACATTATTTCAAATGATCTATTAATCTTTGAATATTTTTTTTAATATTACCTTTAGTTAAAGACCGACCCATAACTATACCGTTCACCTTATTCTTAAAAGCATTTCGTGGTGTCATTATTCTAGACTGATCATCAGCCTTATCTTTTGGCAATCTAATACCTGGAGTTATAATTAATAATTTTTTATATTTTTTTCTTACTAATTTTGCTTCGTGAGCTGAACATACTAGTCCGTCACAACCAGATTTTTTAATTAGGTTTGCTTGTTTTAAAACCAATTTTTTTATACTTTTAGTATGACCAATATCTTTAAGAGATTTTTCATTTAAACTTGTTAGAATTGTCACTCCTAAAACTTTCAAATTTTTATTTATTTTTTTCGATTTTTTTTTAATCACTTTAAGCATCTCTAGTCCACCATTAGCATGAGCTGTAATGTATCTACATTTTTTTAAATCTTTTAATGAATCTACAGCAGACAGGGCGGTCATTGGAATATCATTTATTTTTAAATCAAGCCAAAAGTTTCCTTTAAAATTTTCTAAATATTTTCTTCCATTTTTAGAATAAAAAAACTGTAAACCAAACTTTGGAATGATTTTAATTTTATTATTCTTTGTTTGGTTTATTATTTTTTTAATATGACTTAGTTTTGAACTGTCACATGCAACAAAAATATTCTTATTGATCATTATTTAATTTTTTAAACAAATCTTTTGACATTTTGAAGTGAATAGTTCTTTTTTTTGGAGTATTAACTTTTTCTCCAGTTTTTGGATTTCTAGAAATTCTAGCTTTTTGAACATTGGTTGAAAATACTCCAAAACCTCTAAGTTCAACTCTTTCCCCTCTTTTGAGAGTTTGCTTTATCTCACTAAGTATAATGTTTGTAAATTTATCAAGATCTTTTTTTAGAAAATTAGGGTAAGCCTCTGAAAGTTTTTTTAGCAACTTTGATTTTACTATAGCCAATTTATTTTCTTATCTATCTCTATTTTTTCTCTTTTTTCTTTAAGTCATCTGATAAAGATGAAAAAGGTAAGTTTTTACCTGATCCTTCAGAACCATATTTGTCCAAAGCCTCTTTTTTTTCAATTTCTTCTAAAAGTTTAATGCTGAGAGATATTTTTCTTTTATCCAAATCTAATTCTGCAATTGCACAGTCAATTCTCTCACCACCAGTAAATCTTGAAGGTCTAGAATCAGCTGGGTTGATTGCAATTTGAGATTTTTTTATGTTAAAGTCTATTTCACAGCCTTCTGGCCTTACAATTAAACCTTTATTATCTGTAGATATAATTTTTACTGTGATGGCTTGATTAATTTTTTTATCTTTAAACCAGTCAAATGGGTCAGGCAAAGTTTGTTTTAAACCGACTCTTATTTTTTGTTCAGAAGTTTTTATTTCTAATACTTTCACTTTAATCTTATCATTTTTTTTATATTTAGCTAATTCATCTTCGCTATTATTTAAGTAAGTAAGATCGTTGCAGTGTAAAAAAGCATCTAAATTAGAGTCCTCAATATTAACAAATAATGAGTATTCATTTTTATTTACAATCACTCCCTCAACAACCGTTCCAACAGGATATTTTTTTTCAAAAGTTTCAAAAGGGTTATCTTGTGTAAGCCTATGTGAAATTGCTACTCTTCTTTTTTCTTTATCTATTTCAGTAATAACACAGTCTATCTCATCACCTACTCTAAACATTTTTTTTGCAGAAATATTTTTTTTAGTCCAGCTCAATTCGCTTGTATGTAATAAAGTTGTAAGACCAGGTTCTAATTCACAAAATGCACCAAAGTCCATAATTTTAACAACCTTAGCCTTGTAAACTTTATTTAGTTCATAATTTTCAATGTGTTCAAATGGATCGGGGGATAATTGTTTTACGGAGCAACCAACTTGTAATTTTTCCTTGTCTACAGAAATTACTTTGAGATCATGTTTTTCTCCTATGTTAAAAACTTCATCAGGATGATTTACCCTAGAGTATGAAATTTCTTGAAGGTGAACTAAAACATCTAGCTCGTTATTAACATTGAAAAAACATCCAAATGAACTATATCCTTTTACCTCAGCACCTTTAATTATATCTCCTACTTTATATTTTTCTATAATTTTTGCTTTGTCCTCTTTTTTAAATGAAGAAATTATTTCTCTTCGAGATACACATGCGTTTCCTCTAATCTTATCTAGTTTAATTATTGCAAATTTTTGTGGCTCATTTATCAAGTGATTAATATCTTTCAAAGGTTTATCACTGATTTGACTGCCTGGTAGAAACATGAGTGATCCTGTATCAATATGTTCTACAATGCATCCACCTTTACATTTCGTAGTGATTTTTCCCATAATAGGTTCATTTTTTTCATAGGCCTCAACCAACTTATCCCAACCTTTAATTTTCTGAGCTTTGCTTGCAGAAACTAACACCTCACCATTTCTATCCTCAATTTTTTCCAATAGTACTGAAATAGTTTCGCCTACTTTAATTTTATCAGACAAACCCATGCTTTTAAGTTCATTGATATCTAATATTGGTTCACTCTTTAATCCTTCAACAAATAAAAAAACAAATTTTTCAGTAATTTTATTAATTTTACCTTCAATAATTTTTCCCTCTTCGATATTATTTTTAGATAACTGGGTATTTAAAAGTTGCTCAAACTCTTTAGAAAGCGGGTTGTTTAATTCTTTATAAATTTCCATATAATAATTGCTTTAAATTTTTAAAAGCATGATTTTCTACTTAAAATTACTTTAATAAGCAATAGTAAATCTTAAGATTTATCAACAAAGATATTGCGATTCTTTATTAAATTTTACCTAAATTTCTAAATATTTTAACTTTTTTAAAAATGATGGAAACGAGGTCTTGATAGAGCTCAAATCATGTATTTTCCATTTACCTCCAAAAGTTAATGAAGCAATAACACTCATCATGAATACTCTATGATCTTTAAGAAAATTTTTAATAATAATTTTTTTATCTATTTTAAGATTTGGATTTCCATAAATTTTGATAGAATTTTTTGTAATTTTATTTTTAATACCCATCAAATTAAGTATCTTTGATCCCCAGATAAGCCTTGGGCTCTCTTTCTGGTTAAGCTCAGATAAATTTTTAAAAAATGAAATTCCTTTTGATTTAGCTGCAACCAAAAAAATAATTAAGAATTCATCAATAGCGCTACTATTATATTTAACGGGACATTTAATAGCTTTCAAATTTTTTGAACTTTTAACAAAAATATCACCAATTACTTCACCTTTGTAAAACTTTTTATTTATTATTTGGATATTGGCTCCCATTTTTTTTAATATTTTGATGACACCGATTCTTGATGGATTGATGTTAATATTTTGAATTAGCAAACTCGAATTTTTAGATAATATGGTTAATACAATAAAAAAAGCACTTGAACTAATATCGCCAGGAATTTTATAGTTTAGATTGTTTATTTTATTGATACCTTTTATTGATATTAAATCGTATTTTTTATTTTTTTTAATTTTCATTGGAATATTAAGATGTTTGAATAATAATTCTGTGTGATTTCTTGATTTTTTTGCTTTGATTCTTGTAACACCTTTTGATTTAAGAGCTGCTAACATTACTGATGATTTACATTGAGCTGATCCTCTTATTTCTTTGTAATTGATTGCTTTTGGATAATTTGTTCCTTGCATTATTATTGGTAATTTTTTTTTATTTGAAAAAAATTTTGCCCCAAATTTTAATAGAGGTTTTGTAACACGTGAAAAATCTCTTTTAGAAAGGCTGCTATCTCCAATCAATTTAATTTTATTTCTGGTATTTACCAACAATCCAAGAATTAATCTTCCTAAAGTTCCTGAATTACCAGCGTTTAAAATAATCTTTTTCTTAAATTTATCATTTAAACCTATACCAACAATTTCACATTTTTTTTTTGTAATTCTTACTTTTGATCCTAAATTTTTAATACAGTTTAAAGCACTAATTACATCCTCAGATTGAGGAAGATTGTAAGCCACTGATTTTTTTTTTGATAAAGATGATATCAGAACCCATCTGATAGAAATACTTTTGTCACCATCAACAGTAATTTTTTTTTTAAAAGGTTTTATAGTTTTATTGATTACTAGATTTTTTTTCATTTAATTTATTATGATTAAAAATAATCACCAAAATAATGAGATTTTGCTTTCTCATTTTTTAATAGATTGTGCGGAGAACCCTCTGCGATAATTTTAGACTCTGAAAGTATTAAAGCTCTATCTACAATTGATAATAGCTCTCGGGCTTGATGTTCACAAATTACGATACACATATTTGGATTCTCTTTTTGTAAATTAACAATTACATTTTTTAACATATGTATTGTGAGAACATCTAAAGCTGCAAAAATTTCATCGCACAGTAAAATTTTTGGGTCACCCAATAAAGCCATACATATGACTAATTTTCTTTTCTGACCTCCAGATAAAAACTTAGCTTTTATTTCTTTTACGTTTTCTAGTTCAAATTTTACTATGAGATTATTTATTTTTTCTTCTAATTGTCTTCTTTCTTTTATGATTATTTCTCCAACAGCTTTTAAATTTTCAATTAGAGTCAAATCATGAAAATATCCACCATTTTGTGGAACAAAACCTATTTTGAATTTTTTTGCTCTAGCATAAATTGGGAAATTAGTTACATCTTTATTTTCGATAAAGATTTTTCCAAAATTAGGCTTTATCAGGCCTATTAATAAATTAAAAACTGTACTTTTTCCTGCACCGTTTGGACCCAAAAGTCCAACTATTTCTCCTGAGCTGAGGTCAAAATTTATATTATCTAATATCTGTCTTTTACCGTAAGATAATGATATTTTGGATAGGCTTGCGATAGGCCTCTTATCTTTGAATTGTTTTATTCTAAATTTTTTAATTAATGCCATTGTTTTTATGAATAATCTTTATCTTATTTTTTTTATCAAACATACTTATTTGAGTATCTCTTGAAATTAAATCTATTTTCATTTCATCAGCATATAATTTGGTCAAGAAATTATCATAAATTAAATTTTTAGATAAGATAGCTATATTTTCCGAAAATTGAGCTATTATTTTATCACATTTAATATTATGTTCACGATAATCTAAATTTACATTATCAATAAAGACAGTGTCAAAATTATTATTATTGTATATTGCTTTATCTGACTGGACTTGAACTTTGTTATTATTATCAAATATTAAATTTGCTTGTACGTTAAATAATTTTATTATATCAGGATTTTTTTGGTCTACTTGACCAGTTTTGGCTCTGATATTGTAAATATTACCATCAATGTCTGTGGAAACATACTTTATTCCAACTATGGTTCCCTTTTCATCGTCCTCTGCTAAACTTTTTTCTTGTAAAGAATTATTTGATTTTTGATTAATTAGTATTTTTTCATTTTTTTTTTGAAAATATTTAAAGAAAAAGGCAAAAGTTATAGCTATAATTAATAAAATTAAAGCTATTTCAGCAAGTAATTTTTTGTTCATTTTTTTAACTTATGTTTGAGTCAAGAATATTGTGAATATGTAAGATCCCTATTGTTTTTTTTTTGTTACCTTTCTTAAAAACACATAGAGAAGTTATTTTTTTTTCATTCATAATATCAAGTGCTTTTGCTGCTAAAGTATCTTTATCTATGCAAATAGGTTTTTTTGTCATAAATGACTTAATTTTACTTTTATCAATATTAATATTTTTTTGAATAGATCTTTTAATATCACCATCAGTAAAGATTCCTGTAGTAAGATTTTTTTTATTTACCGCTATTAAAACACCTAATTTTTTTGAATTAATTATATTTAATCCTTTTTTTATCGAATCATTTTCATTGATAAATGGTATTTTGTGTTTTGTAACCATTAAATCCTCTGCTGTTTTAAGTTTATTACCTAAATTTCCACCTGGGTGGAATTTTTTAAAATCTAGTTGATTGAATTTTTTGTGTTCCATGACTGCGATTGCTAGTGCATCTCCAATTGAAAGTTGAACACTTGTACTAGTTGTTGGCACTATTCCAAAGCCAGCTTCTTTTGTATCTGGTATTAAAAGTTTAATATCAGATGATTTGTATAAAGTTGAATTTTTTTTTGATACAATACAAATTAATTTTATTTTATATCGATTTGCATATTGTATTATATTTTTTAATTCTACAGAATTACCAGAATTGCTTATTAAGATTAAAATATCTTTTTTCGTAATACTACCCAGGTCTCCATGAGAACAATCATTGGCCGAGATAGAAAAAGATGGTGTACCGACTGATGATAGTGTTGATGCAATTTTAGCTGCTATCAAACCACTCTTCCCTACACCACATAAAATTACTTTTGATTGGCAGTAAGAAATTGATTTAACTGCTTCTTCAAAAGAAGCATTAATAAATTTTTTTAACTTCTTAAGACCCGCTATCTCTAAATCAATAACATTTTTTGCTATATTCTTATACTTACTTTTCATTTTTTTTAATGAGCCCAAATATCATCTTTAAATAAAGCTAAATCAAGATCTACTCTTGTTTTTAAAAATTTCAAACATTCTTTATAAAGATCCATCCTTTTCTCTCTCTCAAGTATTTTATTTAATTCTTCATGTATTTTGTGCAAGTAGATAACGTCATTTGCGCAATATTTTAATTGTGCTGGAGTTAGCTCTCCACCAAAATCTGAGTTTTGAAATTGTTTACTTATATCTATGTTCATAAATTCTTTGATCAAAGTTTTTAATGAATGATTATCCGAATAAGATCTAGCTAATTTGGAGGCAATTTTTGTGTCTAAGATATTATTAGTTTCTGTTTTTAAATAATATTTGATGTGTGCAATATCTGCTCTTCCAAAGTGGAAAATTTTTGTAATTTTTTCGTCAGATAATATTTTTACAAGATTTGGAGCATTGTAACTTACTCTATTAAACTGAACTATATGAGCATCAGAATTTCCTGATGAAATTTGTATTAGACAAAGTGGATCTCTTCTTACATTTAATCCCATGAATTCACCATCTACAGCAATGATATTGCCTAATTTTAAATCATCTGGTAAATCATTTTTGTGAAGTTTAATATCAATATTCATTTTTAAATACTTATATATGATAGAAAAAAATTGTCTAATTTTTGGTGGAAGTGGTCAAATAGGAAGAAATTTAATTAGAAAGCTTACTAAAAATAACTTGAGAGTTACTGT
>MDSZ01269687.1_pt1 | contig 12508 bp, 13 predicted proteins | sample 811201 | NCBI WGS metagenome assembly MDSZ01 (sample SAMN05326647, study PRJNA326480) | marine metagenome | isolation source: seawater | place: Indian Ocean: North | collected 2010
ACGGAATTAGTTAAGTCGTGCGGGGTTCCCCAAGGCTTTTCGATGTTTAGGTACAGCTCGTCAAAGCTATCCCCCTCTCTGACAGTAACCGCAATGTTATCAAGGGCCATTTGTTACTTACCGAGGAGCTTACGCAATAACCTTTTTTGGGGAGAGTTTTGCACCTCAACAGGTAGTGCCTGTGGGCTGTTACGCGCTTTATCTAACTGTAACTGATAGAGAGCTACAACCGATTTATAATATTCAGCATTAAGCTCAATAAGTCTAAGATTCTCCTGCTCTAAACGTTTAATTCTTTCATGCAAAGCGGCTGGCGGAACCGGCTTATCAAGATACACCGTCTTGACTACAGGTTCGTTCTTTTCATTGAGTAATGCAATCATTTCGTCCCGGTCAGAGAGAACACGGTTCGTTGACCGCTTGAATGCACGCAACTCCTCTTCTAATTGTTGAACGCGAGCTTTTGCTTGTGACAGTTCGACCGTAAGCTCACTATTGTCTTCCAGTGAGTCACTAAGCTCATCTGCAACGCGCTTGAGCTGAACACGCTCGTAAACAGTTGCCCTGACAGCCGGTTCAGATTTGGCAGAGTTCTGATCCGCGTCAGGAGTGATATCTATTTGTGGTTGATTAGGGATTGTCCAGCGAAGGGTGAAATCAGTTCTACGGGTATCACCTGGGCTTTTGAAACCAACGTTATAAAATACTCCAGCCGGGGTAGGGAGAAGATCGATATCGACTGCTCCGTCAACAACGTCGAAATGCTGTTCATAACGCTGACAACCAAAGAAAGGAACCGAAGGCTGAATAGCCAGAATTCCATTGCGACCATCTTCAAAAAGTAAGCCAAATACACGGGTCATTTTTAGACCTCCCGATAACTAACAGTGACGCTGATGTCAGCTGCTCCAGTTTTGTTAATCATTAGCTTGTCGCCTGATGCAGTCTCGAAAAGACCCAGCTCATTTGACAGAGAAACCGTACCGTTTATGGGCAAGTAGAAGCTCTCAGCAATCACAGCAGAAGAAGCCCCAGTCTCGAATTTGACAGAACAAGCGGCAGCGGCGCTGATCGTCAGACTAAGTACGCGGATCTTCTTAGCCGCTACAGCAGTTACAAGATCAGAAGTGAGTGTTGCAGCGAGCTGAGTAGCGGTTGCAAACTTAACTTCGTCTGAGAAGACGTCGTGAAAAGTGAGGTAGCCGTCTGCGCCAGAGCCCGCCCCCGTGCCACGGATATAGGCATCGTTACCGTTGGCATCGCGTCCGTATAGCGCCATCAGATAAAGGACAGGAGGATGATGTTATTTAAACTTTCGAAGTCAGCAACCATGCTGAAAACAAGAAAGTTGCCGGAGGTAATGAAGGGAGTCTTAGTCCCATCTCTTAAAACCGCCCGTATTCTAACTGTAGCGTTTTCAAAGTGTTCAGCTGGAAATTCAACCCTCGCAGTCCTGGGATTACCTACAGATATCCATTGCAATTCGTCTTGTTCATATCTATCAACCTCGTAATGGTCGATATTAGGATCTGGAACCGATTCGGAAAACAAAGAACCTGGGTAGACCGCATCAAGAGCCACAAAAGGGATATAGGAGGGTGCTTCCCATTCAGCAATAACAGTCCTACTCATGTTTCTAGGTTTCTAATGCTGAAGTTGATGCGATTAGGATTCAAAGCAGGATTTTTGTTTCTTCTATATGTTCTTGTTGCCTTTCCGTAATCTACATCGTCAATACCTTCTACATAGTCCCATTTTCTATCAGTGTAGAGAATGGCAGTAACCTCATAAGTGGAGTTACTGTTCTCCTTGACTGATTGAACGCGATAACGGCGCATTACATTTTCATCATCCTCATTGACAAGAATCCACATTTGGTTTGTGGTTGGAATATTTGCAAAACCAACGGTGTTAATCAATCCTGTATTAGATATGGTCGTAACCCTTGAACGCTCAGCAATACCAGTATTGCCGTAAATGTAAACATACCAACTGCCGCTCGACACGTTAACACCCGTGATAGCACGATCGGTGACAATACTTGTACTCGTACCAACCGTGATTCTGCCGCCACCAGTAATTCGAGTTTTTAAGGGATCGGCAATTAGACAGATATCGCCAGGAAGAAGCATCGCTCCTTCAGTAGAAACAGTGAAGGAAACGGTTTCAGTATTAAGGACATTGCTGCCAAGGACATAGCGACCAAGACGTCTTGCTTGTTCTCGGCTGGTGCATCCCAGCGCACGGATAGTCTTTTGGTTGTACCCATAACGCTCGATAGAATCTCGATCTTCAATACTCTCCTTTCGTTCGATATAGAACTCTGAAGGCTCTACATAACTCACCTCTACAGCTGTTGTTCGTGCGCGGCGGCCAGTACCTTCATACACGAAACAAGGATCCGTAACTTCTCCAGCGTCATTGGTTTCCTGGATTACATTTGCCTCGGAGTAAAGCCTGAAGTATTTACGATCGTCATCTTCTAGCTTTTTATCAATAACAACAGTGACATAACCACCTGCATAGATCAAGCTTCCTTGGAATGTTGCAGCGACGGATCGAATAAGATCTAATGCATCAGCTGTTCTGTTGATGTAAGCATTGAATTTAATATTTTTACTCTCACAGTATTGTGCAGCTTTTCGAAATGAACCAAGATCAATATCGCTAAGCGCGATGCCTGGTTCCACAACTTTGTCATTATGAACCTGAGTGGTGTACTGCCGCAAACCGCAGCCGTAACGAGGGTTCGTCAAGAGATCTAGTAGCACATATGCAGGGTTGTCACTCCATCCATAACTGACAACAAGGTTTGAGTCGAGGGTGGGGACCTTAATCCCCTTAAATAAGCCCTGGAGGGAGGGCATTTGGGAAAATTCTCCAACGTCATACCTTACACCTAGAAGCGCACTGTGCGGATATACAAGCTTTTCATGCCAGAACACATCTGCAGATACAAGCTGGACATCTCCTTTAACCCAACTGAAAGAATAGTTATTTGCACCACCTTCATGTGACTCAGGATCAGGGACAGGTCCCTTGTCAAGTCGTGTAAGAGTAAAGGATATCGGCATGGCTTTTCCAGAAATATTGATATCGGGAAGATCGTAAACTTTCCTGGCTTTTAGAGGACCTTTATCCTTAACTTCTTCCTGATAGATAATTGCTCCATTCGCATCCAACACACGAATATCCCAACGAAGGTATTCATTGGCTAAAGAAGGGAAATTCATGTCGCTATGAGATTTCCTGTTATAAGGCTCATAGCTAGTCTTCGATCTACCGCCCTTCTTAGGGCTTGACTGTTTGACCTGATAACAAGGACCACGCAGTACCCTAATTTGCAAGGTATCCGCGTCTGGTTGATTAAACGAGCGGACTATTTGTGGATTCGGATCGCCAAAACTTACGCCTTGTAAAGTTGAACCAACCGCAATGTGGAAACCTGCTGAATCAATTTGACTAATTACTTGGCTTTGCTGCGTTCCGTCTGTGATGTTGATGAGGTCTACAGAACTCGCACCTGACTGAAGACCGTTGAAGTAGAGATCTCGGTCAGAATTTCCCGTAGCTAAGCCTTCAATCTGGCCTTCTGAAATGATATACATCAGATGACCTTTCTCCTCATCGATGTAAGAGGAGACCACGGGCATATTCTGGATCAGGAACTCGCCATAAAGGAGCGGAATAGGTGTTCCTTGTGAGGAGGTGCCACTCATACCTCCGAAGACAGCATCGTCAGCTTCACCACCTTCTGACTTACCAGGCTCAGGAACACCAGGCGCAAAGAGTCCGGCGATGCCTGTAAATACCAACGCCATACCCAGGCTGAATGCAGCCATCTTCAGGCCATAGGAAATGGTTCCAACAGCGCCATAGGTGATGCCGAAAGCACCGAAAGAGACAGCAACAAGGAGTGCTCCTACAAGAATTAAACCGATATTTTGAAAACTGAAATTCAGAGCACCTGTAATGACAGGAACAAGCGAGAAAGAGACGCAATGAAGACCTAGACCTTCATAGTCAACATTGTCTTGATTATTGGTTATTACCTGGAAAAAGATTCCGTATTCATGGGCTGAAGTTAGGAACTCTCGGAAGCCTGGAATGAGATGACAAAGAGCGCGAAGAGCCTCATTCGGGCTACGCACGGCAAGGTTATGCTCGCGGCCAAACCGCTTACCTGCAACGCCCTCCAGGGTAATCTTCATCATCGGTTTAAAACCTTCTCAAATACTTCGATACCTTTTGAGGCTGACCACTTTTCAAGAGTGTCAGTTTCGACCACATAGACGTATGAGGTCAAATCCATATTGGAGGCAACAGCAATATCGTGATCGCTAAAGCCGTATAGGCCAACTGGATGTGAGTGAAAGATCGTGTCCGGAATGTATTTTAGATACGACGCGGCATCGATTAAAAAAGCTTTCTGTGGCTCACTAGCCTTATTTTCGCATCTAATAGCCTTGCCGTCCTTTACAACACCGCATACTTCCTCTGGGGCTGCCTCCAGAGCGAGTTTGGCGATTTGTTGATGTAGACGTGTAGACATTAGTTTTGAGCTGTTGGAAAACCTCCATACCTAAGGTCTTGTCCTAATGCGCCGAAATGAGCCTGACAAGCATCTAGTGTCTTTGCGCAGCCATCATGTTTACCAGCTGTAGGTACATCAGGACCAGCGTATTTACAATCAGGCCCCCTATAAGCGAAGGGGCAAAAGTTGTTGTAAAGACGCCGTTTAGGGACAGTCAAACCCTCTACATCGAAAATAGAAGCTAGTTCGTAGCTGACACCTAGTTTTGACTCCTCAATCTTGCGATTAAAGTACCAAGTATCTGGAGTAAAGTGGGCATTCCTGTCAGGCGAGCTTCCTGGCAAGTTACCGACTTTAACCAAGAATTTACCGTAAGTTCTGATTCTAATAAGCCTGAATCCAATCAGATCATCAAAGTCGCGGCTGAGGTCAGTCATACCACCATCAACATTGGCGAAGCGGATTTTTGGAGTAGGTAACTTGTTGCTACCTGAAATCTCTACGCCCGCAAACTGCACAGGCGAAGGGTTGTAGACCACGTCCGTGCCAGCTTCATTCACGTAGGTGACGGTCTGTCCGCCAGTCTGCTCTGGACTGACTATGTTGATACGTCCAAATAGATCGCCCATGTGAGACCTCTCACCTGAGATGATGAACAACGAGATTAGGGCATCTTCTTTAAGCGCCATTAGTTATAACCTCTTGCTTCTTTAATCAATTTGCTGCTGAGTTCATCAATACGGTTATAACCTTTAAAGTCATTAGTGAGACCATCCCATGGATTATCAGGGTCACTACCGGTGATAACTTCTGTACCTGTGCCGCCACCAACGTAAGCGTTGTAAGTGTTTAGCTCACTGTTATAACTATCCCAATAGGGCTTAACTTGACTGTTCCATAGAGTGCCGATTAACCGCTTCATGTGAGCAATGCGGCCATTCATATTATTGTTGCCCTTGTATCTTGTAGGTATTTCGCCAAATCCCTCAAAATAGCGCGTACCGCCTCCAAACCTATCGCTATCCAAAGTACCAGTACTGCCTTTCTCTCTAAACATGTCTACATTCTTATAAAGTAGATCAACCTCCTTATACCCTGTGCCAGGGTTGTAAAGAATATATTTTTCCTCGTCATCTCCATATCCGTCTGTCGCGTCAGGATTATCAATCCTGTCAGCTAGCTTTTCTGGAAGGCGGACATAGAAACTGTCCATATCTTCGCCAGTATCACTATCGTCAGTATCATCTGTCTGATCACTGTCGTTCTTTTCAGTGTTATTAGCGGCGTTGAATTCGCGCTTATAATTCCACGGGTCAGTCCCTAACAAAGCGTCGTAATCTCTCTCGACAGTATTAGGACCCTTGTATCCCATCCCAGGGTACTGAGACAATTCCGCAGCACGATCCTGATAAAACTGTGCCTCTTTATTCTTGAACTTATCGATGGCATCCGACAAATGTGCATAATTTGGTGCAGTAAGTTTAAGCGTAAGCTTATTGACCGTATTTCGTCTTCCCATTAGTTCGCGTAGGCCTCAACTAAGGTGAACTGATAAATTTCATAAGACTCGCGCTGCGTAGTCGCGTTGGCATCACTCGTCTGCACCAAGAACTGGCGCGTATAGGAGCTGTCCTTTAGTCTGTAGCGGCGCTGGATAGTTGAAAACGGGTCCAGAGTACAGAGTAAATAGTCACCTACCGCAGCTTGATCAAGCGCCGTACGGATAGTGTTTGCGTCAGCAGCTTTTAATGGCCGTGTAGTGAGATCGTATTCAACTAAACGCGTATTAATACCATCAGCAGCAATCTGTTCATAGCCATCACCAAAACCAAATTTGCGCACGCGGTGTGTCATGCGCTCTTGAGTATTGGAGATTAGATCGATCGCGAAATTAACGTCGGCCATTGTAAAGCAAACCGCCTGATCTTCTTTCTTCCATGATGACCCGTTTTACCGCAACATCGATGGCTTTGCCGAGCTTACCAGCGTCATCACCTGACATTTCAGTCTGAGATCCGCCTGATGAGTCGACATTAACTGTCACGTTAGAGGTGACATCACCACCCATCTTTCCGCCCTTTCCGAAGTCGACTGGGATGGCTTTTCCGTTGGGAAGAGGAACAACGGCTTCGTTCATTCCACCTTCGCCAATCATCGCGGCAGTAGGACCAGTGACGATGCCACCCTTAGCGAACTGACGAATACCGAAGTTGGGACCAAAGGTTCCGAAGCCTTGTCCCATGGAGTTCTGCATGGTGCCACCGCCTGCACCTATACCTACCCCACCGGGCATTGATACTCCTTCGCCAATACTTGCACCGCCGAAGAAAGACCCACCTCCTCCACCAAACAAGCCGAGCAGTGACTTGTAGATCAGCATCTTGATCATGTCAGCGATGATCTTCTGCGCCATCTGCATGAAGGAATCAGCGATGCTCTGGAACATGTTGCCCAGGACGTCCTGCACCGATGCTGAGCCAGAGAGAATGTCAGCAAAACCTTGGGTGAATGCGGTACTAATTGCATTACCCACACCTGAAGCCAACTGCCCAAGCTGTTGGAAGCGCTCCATCATTGCGTCCATCTCTGCCTGACGCTCTGCGTTGAAGAGTTCTGTCTGAGAGAACTTCTCGAACTCTGCGGCAACGCTCTCAGACATTGGGCCGTCTTGCTCCAGCTCTGCACGACGTGCATCGATACGACCCTGGGCAAGGATCTCGTTCTGCCTGAACTTATCGAACTCAACGCCAGCTGCCATCTGGGCGTTGCCCATGATGATGTTCTGATCAGTGCGGAGTGTGCCTGACTTGGCGTCACGCTGAAGAGATTGGATCTGGTTCGCTTGCTTCAGCAGCTCGTTGGACTTGATTCGTAGATTTGCTTCTAATTTGAGCTGCTCAAGGATGCCACCAGGGCCGTTGTAACGCTCTTGGATAGCTGCAACGACAGCGTTGTATTCATCTGCAGTTATCTCGCCTCGTTCATATGCAGCACTGAGACCTTCAACAGCTTGACCGACCTCACGCTGCATGATTAGGTTTTCAGCCGTAGCTTCCGCTTGGGCTTTTGCAATCTCAGGATCGAGGCCCTTAGCCAGCTCATCGAGCATTGCAGCAGCTTTGATCGCTGAATCTTGCAGCTGCTCCAGGGGGACGTTGGGCAGGAGGCTGGTGACAATGCTGTCAAGGTTGTCTTTGTTCGTCAGGTCTTGACCTTGTGCCCGGAAATCGTTGATTTGAGCTTGAACACCTTGTGCTGCGCGTGTTGCCGAAGCGAAGCCATCAGCACTTGCAAGCCCTAAGTCAACAGCTTGGACAGTTTGCGTAGGTTTATCTAGATCGGGGATATCTACGTTTTCGGCTAGAGCTTGCTTCTCCTTATCCTTGAGTTTTGCCTCCTTCACGGCCATTTCAAGGCCTTTCTTCTTCAGCTCAGCGATCTTGCGCTCGATATCAAATCTGTAGTTAGCGATTTGCCGCTCTACATCGGCATTAGCAATGATTAGATCCTGTTCAGCAGACTTGATCGCAAGTTCACCGCGCTTCTTCTCAGCAATAAACGTATTCAACGCTTGCAGTGCTGCTGCAGAAGCTCCCTCTTCTCCTTCGATGAGCTTCCTGTTACGGCGCTCCATCGTGCGGATCTTGATCTGCTCCTGAGCCTGGAACAGTTCGAGGTTCTTTCTTGCTAACTCCTGCTGTGCCTGGAATTCACGGTCTTGAATCTGGCGGTTGAAATCAATTCGTGCTTTAGCTAGTTGCTCGCTGAGCTTCCCGTATTCCTTGCGACGAGTTGTGATGTCTTCAGCAAGACGTTCTTTGTCCTTGGTTTTCTGATACTCGGTTACTGCGTCTGTAAGTGCCTTCTCTGCTGCCAGACGCTTAACCAGGAATGCGGAAAGATTTCTTTCAGCAGTCTTCAGTGCAGAAGCTGTATTACCGAATGCACCGCCGCCCGCTGCTTCGTTCTGCTCTCTCAGAGCGATTACTCGCTTCTCATAATCAGAAGCAGCCTTATCAGCTTCAACAAACTTTTTCTTGAGTTTTTCGATACCAGCCTGAGCATTGGCCTCTGCGACCTCCTTCATCGCCTGCTGAGCAGCGCTGGAGTTTTCATCGACGTCTTTCAACGTCGTATTGAGGCTTATCAGGGCGTCGTCCATCTTGGTGATGGCTTCAGCATCCTTTTGTGCTCTCTGGAAACGGGCAAACGCCTCGACAACAGCAGCAATTGCGAGCTGAGCTGCCAGCAAGATGACGTTGAACTTCAATATGCCGATCAGCAGGCCTTTGATGCCGTTGCCGAGCATCAGTGCGCCACCGCCAGCAGTAGCCATACCAGCGCCTGCCTTCGTTGCAGCACCACCAGCCATGTTGAGCTGAGCGATCAAAGCTGTCATCTGGGGAGTGACGAGTCCCAGTCGCTGAGCAACGGCAGTCAGAGCTGTTGCAAAGGCTTGCATTGCTGCTCCAGCGAATGACGCAGCTGAAGCAAACGCTTTACCCATAAACGCCATGACGCCAACCACAGCGGCCTTGAGCTTTGCGAAGCCTGCGACCAAGACTTTGGTTGTAAGCAGGACTTTGACTAGAGCGCCTACACCAATCGTCTCTAGGAGCTTGAACTGACCAACAATCGAGGCGAAGTATTCAACGACCGGTGTTTGCAGTAGCGAGCCGTAAACACCCAGCAGTCCTGCGAACCCGTCCACCAAGGGTTGCACTGCATATGCAAGCGCTGTGACTGTCTCTAACAGGCTCTTGAAGACTTCGACATTGAGGCTGGCAAAACCAACCGCCAGATTTTTGAGCCCGGTTCCGACCTTGGCAAAGGTGCGAACAACCAGCAATGCAAGCTGGGAGAAGGTGGTCTGGATATCAGCCGCTAACGACCCTATGGCCTGACCTAAAGCATCAACCTGAGCTTTGGCTGCTTGGGCTGCCTGAGCACCGTCGCCACCACCACTTTGTTGAGCCTGTCCTCTGACACCGCCTCCAATGATTTGGGAAGCGCCTGCAAGTGCTGTACCAAGACCTGACGCAGCGCCTAGGGCTTCATCCTTGATGCCGACCAGTAAGTCGTAGACAACTGTGAGCCCGTCGATGAGGGGTTGGACAAGGGGCTTACCGAACGCTTCACCTGTCAGTTCAACGAAGTCCCTAAGGTTCGAAGTAACACCGCTGAAGCTTCTAGCGGCGAGCTGCTGACCAGCGACTGCGGTAGCCAGCTTTGAGTTCAGGAACCCAATGACACCTTCAGTGCTCTGTTTGGCCTTCTTGACATCCTCGTTGGTAATACCCAACGCCTTTGCCAGGTAAGAGTCAGTCGTGATATCACCGCGCAGGATCGAACCGATCTCCTGTCGTGCCTGATAAAGCGGGATGCCAAACGTACCCAGAGCGCCTGCGAATGAGATAGCAAGGTCTTCAGCATCCTGGAGGCTGCCTCCGATCTGACCCACCTGCTGGGCCACCATCCCGAAGACTTCGATTACCTCTTGGCTGGTTACACCGGCCAAATCCAGAGAACGTTGACGGATGCTGTCAATGCGCTTCTCAATTGTCCCCGTGAGGGCAACGATCGCTTCATATGGCTCAGTAATGACCTGCCCATTACGCAGGACATCATTAGTGGAGGCCAGTGCGGTCTGGGTTTTGAGAATGCTCTCCTGAAGACGAACTGCCTCACCAACAGTGCCACTGAACAAGCCACCAAAGGCTTGCTGCAGGACGCCCGTGATCTGTTGGAGACCGTATAGAGCGAATCCGACCTTGGCCAGGCTATTAACGATCCCTACAGCGCTGCCAGCAAGGCCATCAAATGACTTTTGTAGAAGCTGACCTGGCTTCCGCGCCTCATTAAGGCCTACACCAACCTGCTTGACCTTTTTGGCAAGGATCTCTGCAGACTCGATCTCATCATCGAGTAGGCCTTCCATCTTGGCGACCTTGAAAGCCGCCTTTGCGGTATCGCCAACAGTCGCTAAATCGCGTTTAAAATCACGGATACTGTTCCGTGCCTTCTCAACAGAGAAGTCAATATCTCTTTTCTTACTACTGACCTTGTCGGCTTGTTTGCCCAGGTCATTAATATCTCTGCTCGCCCGATTGGTCTCGGCGTTAATAAATAGAGTTAAATCGCCGAGAGATGCCACAGTTTATCCAGGGGTTATGTATGGACTTAGAGCAGCAAGAACGTGCGCTGGGATACGCCTACTCTTTACCAGTCTAGACAAGATCTGACGCGTAAGATCAACTCTCTCATTGGCCTCAGACTCAAGTTCAAAGGGCAATAGCTCTTCAAGCTTGACTCTTACTTTCTCCTTGCTTCCAGACATTGCTGCAGCCGTCTGGAGAACAATGTGGGAGAGCTTGGCAGTAGAGACAGACGATATGTTGGCTCTACGCTTTTCCTCTTCACTCCATTGATTCAGGATATAAGCGATCTCCTTCATAGGAGTACGCAGAAATGTCTGGCGTGAGTAATCCTGACCTAAAGGGGAGAACTTGAGTCGGATATAGAGATCGTGAAGCTTTACAGGCGTGGACTGTAAGTACGAGCGGTAGGACTCGATTAACTCTTCGGGGTCCTGTTCGCTCGGTGTTACTTTCCCTCTTCAGGCCAGCCGTTACGTTCCCAGTTGATGAACTCAAAAATGTCGTTCAGCATCTTGCTGGGAATAGCAAGGGTGTCTTCACGGGTCCAGTCAGGGACGGGTTTCCAGTCGTTACCCTCCTTAACCTCACCACGGAATCGCAGGAAGAGAGAAGTCATCTCGATCTGTTGCTCAGCAACCGTCGCAGATTCCTTTTGAATGTCCGCCAGCTCCTCCGCATACTCATAGAGGACTTCATTGTCACTGTCAGACTCCGAAAGCATCTCAAGAGCTGCTTTGACAGAGATCTTTTTCTTCTTAGAAACTGCCTTCGCAATCTTGAGAAGCGTATAGGTGTTCTGTGCTTGCTTACGCGCAATGCTCTCAACTCCCTCAGCCTCGCCTGCGACCAAATCCTCATAAATAGGGAAACGGAAGGGCAGAATCTCGTAGTACTCTTTTTCCTGGAAGAAAAGCTTTGAATACTTGCTCATTAATCTATGAAAAATGATGTGTCCACAGCCACCATTTCAGTGGGCTGTTCAACCACATTCGGTGGAAGAGTCACGATCAATTTACCACCATCTTCTGCATTAAGTCTCATAGGTGAAGACGACAAAGGGGCGATATAAACCGCCCCCACTTCGAGTAGATCGTCGCTCCTTCGGCAGTTGATGAAGTATGACCGCTTGTCTTCTGAGACCAGCAGATCACAATCAGTCATCAATAGACGCTGAGTGCGGAGTTACCGTTGTCAAATGTGCCAGCCCAGACTTCGCCTCGGGACTGGAACGTCCAGGAGTACTCGATCAAGCCGTCAGATGGTGCAGCCTCAGACACGTTCACGATCGAACCTTGGAAGGCACGGGCGTGATACTTGTAGTTGTTCGAAGCGTCTTCACCCAGGAAGGTGAACATCTCAACCCAGACTTCAACGTCAGGATCAGACTCAGCGTTCAGAACCAACTGCAATGCAGGGTCAATGGTTGCCTCAGGGACATTAGAGGCGTCAAGACTATTGATGAAGAAAGCAGAACAAGCCAGTTCACCGGCCTGTGTAACACCAACAGAGTCTCTCCAGCCGTTGTCGCCAAGAAGGAAGAATTCTTGTGAGTTTGGTGCTGGTGTGAATTCAGCTTGTGTTGCGCCTTTCAGGAAGTTGTATGTAAGCCCTGTAGGCATTGTGATAGCACCGCCGGAAACGGTGCAAGATTTACGGGTGCCACCGGGGTTCGCGACACGCACGATGCGGTCCCGCCCCTTAGCAAAAGCACCACCAGGAAGATTAGCCATTAGCCTCTCTCAGGTTGAATTGAATAATCGGGGATAAACACTTTCAGTGTTTCGAAGGAGATGTCAGTCTGAGCTACATGCACAGG
>MDSZ01040044.1_pt1 | contig 12507 bp, 10 predicted proteins | sample 811201 | NCBI WGS metagenome assembly MDSZ01 (sample SAMN05326647, study PRJNA326480) | marine metagenome | isolation source: seawater | place: Indian Ocean: North | collected 2010
AATACATATATAGAAGTATAATGAATTTATTTACAAGGACTTTTAGTAAGATATTTAAAAGCTCTAATCAACAAGAATTAGATAAACTTAAAAATTTAATTTTAGCTATAAATAATAAAGAAAGAGAGTTTCAGTCATTTTCTGAAAGTGATTTTAAAGAAAAAACAGCTAAATTAAAAAAGAACGTTCAAAATGGTTCAATTAACCTCGAAGATATTATTCCAGAAAGTTTTGCTCTGGTTAGAGAGGCCGCAAAAAGAACCTTGGGCGAAAGACACTATGATGTTCAGCTAGCAGGCGGAATAGTCCTTCATAATGGAAAAATAGCAGAAATGAAAACTGGTGAGGGAAAAACTTTAGTTTCAACCTTACCAGCATACTTAAACTCTCTCTCCGGTAAAGGAGTTCATATAGTAACTGTTAATGACTATCTTGCAAAAAGAGACTCCGAATGGATGGGTAAAATTTACAATTATTTAGGAGTAACAACTGGTTGTATTACGAACAATTTAGAAGATTTTGAAAGAAAAAAAAATTATAGCTACGATATTACTTATGCAACTAATAATGAGCTCGGCTTCGATTATTTAAGAGATAATATGAAATATGAATTAAAAGAAATGGTTCAAAGAATGCACAACTTTTGCATTGTAGATGAGGTTGATAGTATACTTATTGATGAATCAAGAACACCTTTGATAATTTCTGGTAAATTGGAGGATAAAACTACACTTTATACAACTTCTAATAATTTGATTAAATATCTTCAAGACAATGACTATGAATTAGATGAAAAAAATAAAAATGTTATAATTACAGATGCTGGAATAGACAAAATTGAAAAACTTGCTTCGCAAAAAAATATTTTAAAAAATGAAAATTTTTACGATCCAGCTAATTTGGATTTAGTTCATCATATAAATCAAGCTTTAAAAGCAAATTTTATTTTTAAAAAAGATACGGATTATATTGTTAGTAATGGTAAAGTACAAATTATAGATGAGTTTACTGGTAGAGTGCTTGGCGGTAGAAGATTTTCTGACGGTTTACATCAAGCAATCGAGGCTAAAGAAAATGTAAAAATAGAAGAGGAAAATCAAACTCTTGCTTCAATTACCTATCAAAATTACTTTAGGCTATATAAAAAACTCGCAGGAATGACAGGGACTGCGATGACGGAGTCTGAAGAGTTTTATGATATTTATAAACTAAATGTCGTATCGATACCCACACATAAAAAAATGCTTCGAAAAGATTTTAATGATAAGATTTTTAGAACTGAAAAAGAAAAATATATAGCAATTACAAATAAAATCATTGAGTGTAACAAAAAAGGTCAACCTGTTTTAGTCGGAACAACTAGTATTGAAAAATCTGAACATATTTCAAATTTTCTTAACGAAAAGGGAGTTACACATAATGTATTAAATGCCAAACAACATGAACAAGAGGCACAAATTATTGCGGAAGCCGGTAAAACTAGTGCCGTTACAATCGCTACAAATATGGCTGGTAGGGGCACAGATATAAAACTTGGAGGTAATAAAGATTTTTTAGATAAAAAACAAACTAATAACGTAGAGGAATTTCAAAAAAATGAGAGAGCAGTTAAGGAATTAGGAGGTTTATTTATAATTGGTACTGAAAGGCATGAAAGCAGAAGGATTGATAATCAATTGAGAGGAAGATCAGGAAGACAAGGAGATCCAGGTGCTACAATATTTTTTATAAGCTTGCAGGATGAACTTATGAGAATTTTTGGCGGGGACTCTATTGATGGAATGTTAAAAAAACTTGGCCTCAAAGAAAACGAATCTATAGATCATCCTTGGATTAATAAAGCTATGGAAAGAGCTCAAAAAAAAGTTGAAAGTAGAAATTTTGATATTAGAAAAACGTTAATCAAATTTGACGATGTAATGAATGATCAGAGACAAGTAATATTTTCACAGAGACTTAAGATTTTAAAAGAAGAAAGCATCAGCGATATAATTATGGATTTTTTTGAGGAAACTTCAAAAAAATTAGAGAAATCAATGAATAATTATAAAAAATCTAATGATGAAAAATATTTAACTGAAATTAAAAATATAACAGGAAATTCTTTAAATGATAAACAGATTAAAAGTTTGGTGTCACAAGATAAAGAAAATTTTTTAAATGAGCTGAAAAATTTATTTTTAAGTAAAAGAAAATCAAGAGTAGATCTTCTTGGAGAAATTCAGAATAAAGATTTGGAGAAAAAAATCTTTTTACAGATTATTGATTTTTCTTGGAGATCACACCTTCAATATTTAGAACAGTTAAGGCAAGTTATAGGACTGAGACAGTACGGTCAAAAAGATCCGTTATCTGAATTCAAAAAAGAAGCTTTTTTATTATTTGAAGGATTGTTGTTAAAAATTAAAAACGATGTGATTAAATTACTATTTAATTTAAATATTGTGGTTTCAAATAATGAAAAAAAACAATTTACTGAAGAAAAAGTTGATAAAAATAAAAACTTTAAAAAAGTTGGAAGAAATGACAAATGTCCTTGTGGTTCGGGTAAAAAATTCAAATATTGCCACGGTAATGTTTAGGATTAAATTTTTTGAAATGCATTCAGAGCTTTTAATCTCGCTTTTTCATGTATCACTATTGGAAAAGGGTAGTCTTTTCCTAGCTTTAAAATTTTTTCATCGTTAATTTCCCAAGGCTTATGAATGAATTTACTAGGCAAATTTTTTAATTCGGGTACCCATTTTTTTACATACTCTCCGCTTTTATCAAATTTTTCACCTTGCAAAATTGGATTAAAAATTCTGAAATAAGGTGCTGCATCTGCTCCGCATCCAGCGACCCATTGCCATCCAGCTACATTATTTGCTTCGTTATAATCTAACAAACAATTTCTAAAGTGCTTTTCTCCCTCTTTCCAATCTATCAATAGATGTTTGACTAAAAAAGATCCTACTATCATTCTAACTCTATTATGCATCCATCCTGTTGAATATAATTCTCTCATACCTGCATCAACAATTGGATAGCCAGTAATCCCTTTTTTCCAAGCAGTTAAATGTTTAGAATTTTTTTCCCAAGGAAATTTATCAAATTTTTTGGAGTAATTACTTTTAAGCATATGAGGAAAATGGTTAATTAACGAATGATTAAATTCTCTCCAGCCTATCTCTGCTAAGAATTTTTCTGTACTTTTTTTTTTTATCTTTAAACATTCCTCCCAAATAGTCTCTACATGTATTTGGCCGTGTTTAATAAAAGGAGATAGTTTAGAAGTACCTTGAATACCAGGAAAATTTCTTCCATCTGAGTAATTTTCAATTTTATGACTTATAAATTTCTTTAGCTCTTTAATTGCTTGTTCTTCACCAGGTACCCAATACTTTTCAAATTTTTTGTACCATTTTTTTTTCGGAAATATTTGATTTTGATTTAAATTAGATCCAAAAAAAGAAGTTTTATCTCTACATTTTAATATTTTTTTTTCTTTAGATGGAATTTTTTCCATAAAAAATTTTTCAGAATTTCTCCAAAAGGGAGTAAAAACTTTAAAAGGGGTTCCATCACTTTTTTTAATCTCTTCAACTTCATTTAATATGTTTCCTTTACAAATTTTAAAATGTATTTTTTTAATCTTTAAATTTTGTGATAAATAATTGTCAAATTTTAAGTAACTTGGTTCATAAGTTTTATTCCAATAAAGAGAAAAATTTTTTTTCTTAATCAATGAATTGAAGAAAGAGCTATAGTTTTCAATGTTTATAACCTCTAAATTAATATTATAGTTATTTAATTTATCTTTGAAGTCTTTTAAGGATTGTATAATCCACCACCTTTGTGCTTCTTGATTTTCAAATTTTTTTTTTTTGTAAAGATAAAAAGCAACTACATAGTCATGGTTTTTTGTAGCTTCTAATAATGCTAAATTTTTTTTTATCCTAAAATCTTCTTTTAACCAAAAAAGTCCGATGTGTTTACTCATACATAATTTTAACAAATTTATTTTAATATTTCGATGTGATTAAATCGCATTTTGAAGGTGGCCTTGGTAAGAATCGCACTTACGACACATACCTTTTCAGGGTACTGCTCTACTACTGAGCTACAAGGCCATTTGCTTGAAAACTACATGGTTCTACATTAATTGAAAAGCACTTTCTATAAAAAATTAAAAAAATTATAATTTTCCGTTTTTTCTCAATTTTTTTCTTAAATTTGTACCCGATATTCTTTGTATATTTTTTGGTAAATTAATTTTAGTTATTTTATAGCCAACTTTTCTACCATAAACTATTTCCGAGATATTCGGCAGACTGCTTATTTTAATTCTTTTTTTAAAATATAGTAAATCTTGTAAAATTTTTTTTTTTATTTTTATATAACTAAAAGGGTTATCACCAAGCTTCCAAACATTTTTTACCTGTATATTTACTTGACCTGATTTTAAAAGTGCTTTTTCAAATAACAATCTATGACCAAGGTGCCATGGCTGAAATCTCCCAAGCATCTGAACTGTTGTAAATTTTTCATTCCATTTATAACCCAATACTTTGTCAACCACTGCGTACGACCATAAATTAGCATTTTTTGATGTTACCCGTACATCGTAATTTTTCGGCTTCTTAAATATTCGATTAATTCGTGGGTATTTACTTTTTTTAATTGTATCCATCCAAACAACAATATTTGGTTTAAATATCTCAAACTGTTTTTTTAATGGACAAATAAAATCAGCAACAACAAATTTTTTTTTTGATTTATTTGCAAGATTTTTCATTCGATGAACTTGCCTAATAATTCCAGAAGTGCTGAAATCCCAGTCATTATATTTTCCTCTGACCAAGTCAGCATTAAGCCACTCTGCTCTAAGAATTTTTACTACTCTTCTGGCCAGAAAAGTTTTACCTGATCCAGGTAATCCCATAATCAAAATTAATTTTTTTGGCATTAATTTAAATTTTACTTTTTTTAAAGTTCTTTATTATTGATAATAAAAAGTTTACACATCTTATTGGATATTTGCCTATAGCTGTTTCAGCTGCTAGTACTAAAGCTGAAGCACCCATTTCTAGAGAATTATAAATATCATTAGCTTCTGCTCTCGTAGGATAAGGATTTTTAATCATACTTTCTAAAAAGTTAGTAGCTATTGCTACTTGATTTTTTTTACTTTTGTGTTTGAAAATAAATCTTTGTGCAATAGGGATTTTTGAAATTTCTATATCTCTTGATAAATCACCTCTATCAATTAAAAAAAAATTTCCAATTTTCGTCATTTTTTTAAAATTTCTAAGAGCCTCTTTAGTTTCAATTTTAAAATATTTTACTTTATTAGGTAACAAATTATTAAATTTTTTTATATCCTCACAATTATTAGTAAAAGACAAAGCAAAATTTTTGATATTATTTTTTTTTGCTATTTCTATTGCTTTATAATCTTTATCAGTAAGAAAATTAATATTTATTCTTCTATTTTTAATATGAACTCCCTTATTAGTCTCCAATAGTCCGGATGATAAACATTTTAAGGTGATCTTATTATTTTGAATTTTTATAATTTTACCTGAAAGGTTATCAAAGCCAAATAAAATTTTATCGCTTAATCGAAGTTTTGAAAAAACATTGGTTGGATAAACTTTCAAATTACCTTTTTTTTTATTTATAAAAAATTTTTGACCGACTCTTATTCTTTTTTTTAAAATGACTTTTGTTCTAATTTGAGCACCCTCAGTGTCAATACAAATCGGAACTTTTGAAATTGTTTTTATCTTTTTTATTAATTTATCCAATTTATTTAGTCGCACATGAGACATGTTAAGTCTCAATAAATCAATTTTTTTGTTTGAAAACTTAAGGAATTTTGGATTAAGAGTAGCTGGCCCTAGTGTACAAAAAATTTTCTTTTTATTATTCATTTTAATAAAGAATACTTAAAACATAATATTAAAATTGCAAAATAAATTGTGTAGGGTATTTATTGTATAATCTAAAAACATGAATATATTCTCGGAATTAATCAGTTTTACATCGGTAATAATAATAATTTTATCTGTGTTTCAGACAATTGTTGGTGTAGGAATATTGGTACTAGGAACGCCTATATTATTACTTTTTGGATTTGAGATGATTGAAGTCATGACAGTGCTGCTTCCTTTGTCAATATTAAATAGTTTATCAAATATTTTTTACCTTCAATATAAATTTAGTGAGATTAAAATTGATAAAAATATGAGGAACTATTTTTTTCTAATTTGTTTTCCCGGAATTTTTTTAGGTTTATATGTGCTTAAAATATTCAATGATTCTATTAACTTTAATTTACTTGTAAGTTTAGTGATTTGGTTTTTTTTAGTGGCCTCATATTTAAACAAAAAAAATAATTTCAAAGTTTCAGATTCACTAAAAAAAAATTTGATATTTTTGACTGGAATTGTTCATGGTGTGACTAATTCGGGAGGTTCACTTTTATCGATGTTAATTGTGAATACATATAATAAAGGTCTTAATTATATTAGATACCAAATTATTTTTTTCTATCTATTTTTGGCTATTTTCCATTATCTTTCTATATTTTTAATATTTAAATTCAATTTTTTAAACGAATTAAAATTAAATTATTTTTTATGCTTAATCATAGGAATAATAATTGGGAACGTTTTGTCAAATAAAGTAAATACAAATCAGCTAAAAAATTTAATTTTTGCCATAGCTTTCATAAGTTCAATATTTTTGATAGTGCAAAATTAATAATTTTTATATTCAGAACCTAAAAGTTATCCTGCCTTTTGTAAGATCGTATGGAGTCATTTCAACCATAACATTATCGCCAGCTAAAACTCTTATTCTATTTTTTCTTAATTTCCCTGCGGTATGTGCCAAAATTTCGTGATTATTTTCTAATTTAACTCTAAACATTGCATTAGGCAGTAACTCTGTTACTTTACCTTTAAATTCTAAAGTTTCTTGTTTGGCCAATTAATTTCCCTTTTTTATTCTAATTTTAATAGATTGTGCATGACCATCTAAATTTTCATGCTGAGCTAAGTTTATAACTAATGGTCCTAATCTTTCAATACCTGTTTTTGTTATTTTTATTAGAGAATGACGCTTTAAAAAATCGTTAACTGATAAACCAGAAGAAAATTTTGCTGCTCCTGAAGTAGGTAAAACGTGATTTGGACCAGCTATGTAATCACCCATAGCTTCAGGAGAGTATTTCCCTATAAAAATTGACCCAACATTTTTTATTTTTTTAATATATTCTTTGCAATTTTTTACGTCTATTTCTAGGTGTTCTGGTGCAATTAAATTTATCGTATCTATAATTGATTGTTTTTTCTTCGCTAAAATTGCTAAACCAAATTTTTTTAAGCTTTTGGTAGCAATGTTCTTTTTAGGCAAATTAATTAATTGTTCCTTTAAATAAAAATTTACTGATTTTACAAGATCTTTACTATTTGTGACTAAGATGGATTGAGCAAAGATATCGTGTTCTGCTTGTGCTATAAGGTCTGAAGCTATCCACTCTGGATTAGAATTTTTGTCTGCAATTATACTCACCTCTGAAGGTCCAGCTACCATATCAATTCCTACATCTCCAAAAACTTGTTTTTTTGCAGCTGCCACTATAGCGTTTCCCGGTCCAACAATTTTATCAACTTTATGAAAAGTTTTAGTACCGTATGTGAGAGCTGCTATTGAATGTGCTCCACCTGTTTTATAAATTTCTTTAACTCCACATTTTTTAGCAGCATAAATTATTGCCGGGTTCACATTAGAGCCTAAGGCTGGTGTTGTCATATAAATATTTTTAACACCCGCAACTATAGCAGGTATACAGTTCATTAAGACAGTGCTTGGATAACTAGCTGTTCCTCCCGGGACATATACACCTACCCTATCTATTGCAGAATAATTATAGGATAATTCATTTTTATATTTATCTTTGAACCCGAAAGATGAAGTTTTTTGTTTAGAATGAAAATTTTTAATCCTATTATAAGCAATATCTATAGATTTTTTTAAATTTTTATTAAGTTTTCTCGAAAAAAAATTGATTTCTTTATTAGAAAATTTCAGTTTTTTTGAATTAACTTTCAGTTTTGAAAATTGTTGTTCATATTTTAAAACCGCTTTATCTCCATACTTTTGTACCTTTAATAAAATCTTTTTAACCTTATCAGAACTATTTTTTTGTTGATTTTTTCTTAAATCAAGTATTTTCTGAAGTTTATTAAGAGACCCTTTTGAGTCGGCATTGAAATTTTTTAATATCATAATGTTTTATGTTTAGGCATATTCTTAGTATTCCATGCTTCGCCTTGATCATCTAGGATCACTTCAACAACTTCCGTTATTACTCTTATAATCGAGTCTCCCGCAAAAACTATTTTCATTTCATAGTTTTTATCAGGCATTTGATTTGTTTCAATAGTAAGAAAGTCCAAAAATTTATCTTTTTTAGTCTGGTTAACATTTTTAGAAAATACTTTAATTACATTATCAATTTTAAGTACACTTCTTATTCTTTTATTCTTTCTAAAAACCCCTTTTTCAACATCTTCCCACATAAACCTATTTAGTTGCATTAAGAAAACTTTATTTTTTTCTAAATGAGCAATATCAGATATATTAACAATAGAGTCTTGTAAATGAGCAGAAACCACTCTCAGATCATCTTGTGTTCTTGCTATCAATTTTAAATTTTTGACTTCCATAATCAAAGCCTTTTAATCTTCGCTTTACATTTTTTTAGTTTTTTTTCTAAAAATTCGTATCCTCTATCTAAATGGTAAATTCTGTTAACAATTGTTCTGTTTTCTGCAACTAACCCTGCTAATACAAGACTCACTGAAGCTCTTAAATCTGTAGCCATAACCTCTGCGCCTGTTAATTTTGTGGGTCCAAAAACATAAGCAGTTTTATTTTTAACTGAAATTTTTGCACCCATTCTTTTAAGCTCAGGTACGTGCATAAATCTATTTTCAAAAATATTCTCTTTTATTTTAGACAAACCCTTTGCTTGTGTCATCAAAACCATCAATTGCGCTTGCAAATCAGTTGGAAAGCCCGGGTAAGGTTTTGTGAAAATGTTTACTTTTTTCAAATTCTTATTTTGGTATACAGATAAGGAGTTTTTAAAAGTTTTAATTTTTGCTCCCATTCTTCTTAAAATATCTATTTCATACTTAAATATTCTAGTATCAATTTTATCAATGGTAATTTTTTTCCCAACTAATAATCCTGCTATAAGGTAAGTCCCAGCTTCTATTCTGTCAAATATAATTTCATGTTTAACATTTTTTTTATAACGAGCTTGTTCACTATCCACCACTATTTTTCTTCCTGAAATTTTTATTTTAACTCCTAATTTTTTTAAAAATAAAATTAAATCTTGTATTTCTGGCTCTATCGCACAATTAAGTAATGTTGTTTTTCCCTTTGCTCCGACGGCTGCAAGTAAAGCATTTTCTGTAGCTCCAACTGATATAGACGGAAATCTTATTTTTGATCCAGTCAATCCTTTTTTTGCTTGAGCAAATATATAACCATCTTTAATTTTAATTTTTGCTCCAAGTTTTTTTAGCGCTAATAAATGAAGATCTACTGGTCTAGTTCCTATTGCGCACCCCCCAGGTAAGGAAACTTTAGCTTTTTTATATTTTGTTAAAAGTGGACCCAAAACTAAAACACCTGCTCTCATAGTTTTTACTAATTTATAAGGAGCTAAAGTATTAATTTTTTTTTCTGTATTGCTTAATTTAATCGTTTTTTTAAAAGTATTTATTTTTACGTTAAGACCAATAAATTTAAGTAATTCAATCATTGTGAAAATATCTTTAACAAATGGAGTATTATTCAGAACTACTTTATTACATAAGATTGATGCAGCTAAAATTGGAAGAGTAGCGTTTTTTGATCCTGATATTTGAATTTTTCCAGTGATCTCTTGTTTCCCTTTAATAATAAGTTTCTGCATTAAAGAAAATATTTATACCTTGGGAAGAGTAACGCCTTTTTGCTTCATATATTTTCCTTTTCTTTTTGCATAAGAAACTTCGGGTTTTTCATTACCCTTTATGAAAACAAATTGAGCAACCCCCTCATTTGCATAGATCTTTGCTGGTAATGGTGTTGTATTAGAAAATTCTAAAGTTACATGTCCCTCCCAACCAGGCTCTAAAGGTGTGACGTTAACAATTATTCCGCACCTCGCATAGGTTGATTTTCCCAAACAAATAACCAATACGTTTTCAGGTATTTTAAAATATTCTATTGTCCTTGCTAAAGCAAAAGAGTTAGGTGGTATAATGCACTCTCTGCCAATCTTAGTAATAAAACTCTCCTTTTTAAATACTTTGGGATCAACAACTCCAGAATTTACATTAGTGAATATTTTGAACTCATTTGAAACTCTTGCATCATATCCATAAGATGACAATCCAAAAGAAATTTTACCTTTTCTTACCTGTTTATTTATAAATGGTTTTATCATTCCTTTTGTTTTGGCTGTTCTTCTAATCCATTTATCTGAGAGCACTGTCATTTTTTAGCTTTTATAGTTTTTTTGAATTTTTTTCTTTTATTTAGATTTTTTTTAAGTTCAATTTTGCGCTTTTTAAATAATGAATCTTTCTTATCAAAAGATGTCATTAACTGATTAGTTTTTATCTGGATTTGTTAAATCCTCAAGAGTAATAGGTTTATTAATATCATGCATCGTATCTTGGTTTGGCTCTTTTGGATTTGCGCTTGATTTTTTTGCTCTTCTTTGTTCTATACGTGCTTTTCTTTTAGCTTCCTTTTTCATAGCTTTATCGCCACGTGTAGATTTATAATCGTAGTGAATTCCCATAACAAGCGCTCCTTCATTATCTATCAAATTTACTGCTTGATATCCTTTTTTGCAAGTATCTTGATTGACCTAAGTGAATAATTATAAAAAAAATAGTCAGAAATACGGCAACTTTTTAATTACTAATAGTACAACCTTCTTCATTACAATTTTTTCCCTCATTTACGTTATTAAAAAAATCCAAAGCTTTAATAGATGTCATCATATGATTTTTATAAATATTTAAATAACCGTTAAGACTATGGGATAATTTCTCTGCATCACTCATCATACCCAGCCTAATAAAGTTAATTAACATTATTGCATTACCATTAGGGATTGTATTATCTCCAATATCGACAGGTGTTAAAAAAACATCATTACTATCCAATGGATTCTTTTGAAAAATATTTTTACTTTTTATATAAAACTTGTTTTTTGCCTCAATAGATATTTTCTTTGCCAAATCTTTATATTTAAAATTCATTGTTTTATCAAAAAGATCATTTAACGAATTTATTAAAAAAGCATAGTCTTCGATAAATACAACATCTTTTGAATAACTATGATGCATTTTATTTCGAATATACTTTTTCTCGATTAAAAGGAAAAAATTTTCAGCTAATTTAAGGTAACCTTTATTAGGTAAAATTTCGTTTGCTGCTATTAATGAACTTAACCACATACAGTTTAAATCTAATTGGGTTTTTTCGTCAAAAAAAGGTTTCGTTCTTTTGTGTCTAATTGCTAAAAGATGATCTAAGATTTCTTTGGGTGCTTTGTTCTTTTCTACCAGTATAATTTTGTTTTCCCAATTTCCCTCTGGTTTTATTTCAAAATAATTACTAATATTTTTGATATCTTTGATTTGTTCATAAGAGTAAATGTAATATTTACCCTCTTCTCCCTCACTATCTGCATCATAAGCAGATCCTAGAAATCCCTCTACATTTTTATAATTTTCCTTAATGAATTCAATTGTTTGTTCTAATTTAAATTTAAAATAACTTGAATGATTAATTTTGCAGTACTTAGATAATAATAAAATAAATTGTGTGTTATCATACAACATTTTCTCAAAATGAGGCACAACCCAATCCTCATCAACTGTATATCTAGCTATACCTCCTTCAACATGATCGTATATTCCCTTGGTGCAAAGTTGCCTCATAATTAAATCAACAGGCTCTAAATATTTCTTATCTTTTGACTTATTATAAAAATATAGCAAAGTTTCATAAACGTTAAAAATTGGGAATTTAGGTGCTCCTTTATAACCACCTTTTATTGGATCTAAATGGTTTAAAGTCATCTCCAAGATTGGTTCGAGATCCTGTTTTAAAACATTATTTTTTTTAAGGTCTAAATTTTTAATTATTAAGTCTTTTTGATTGATAATATTTTCTCTTTGCTCATCATAAGCCTTTGAAACTTTTTTTAGAACTTCTTTAAAAGAAGGCAATCCATTTTTTGCTTCTTTAGGAAAATAAGTTCCTCCCATAAAGGGTACTGCGTTTTCATCGAGAAACATAGTTAATGGCCATCCTCCTCCGGACTGGTTAAAGAGTTGAAATGAGCTTTGAAAAATAAAATCTAAGTCTGGCCTTTCCTCTCTATCAACTTTAATATTTATAAATAATTGATTCATTATGTTTGCAGTTTCTTTATCCTCA
>MDSZ01194929.1_pt1 | contig 12507 bp, 6 predicted proteins | sample 811201 | NCBI WGS metagenome assembly MDSZ01 (sample SAMN05326647, study PRJNA326480) | marine metagenome | isolation source: seawater | place: Indian Ocean: North | collected 2010
ATCTGATTTAGTTGAGTTACATCCTTCAGAATCTGCGGAAATCGTATTGGTAAGTAGTTCACCACAAGAAGTAGATGCAACATTTAAATTTAGATTAAATCCAATATGGGATGATGAACCATTAGTTACAATTTCTTCAAGAGTTTCAACACCAGAAGGTTACAAGAGTTTGCCTGCCGTTCAGAAATTTGGAGTAGGAGATTCTAATGGAATTGAAAATGATTATTATATTTCAGAATGGAATGTGATTAATGATTTAGGAGTTGCTATACCTCAAGAATTGTCATATCTAAAAGCAAGTACTGTTGTTACATTTAGTGCAGAATTAGCATATGAAGGATTAGATGATGGTCGTGCACCTAGAAGTGATTTATTACTTTTGAAATTATATCAAGATGATTTAATTGTGGGGCAAACTCAGGAAGTAGATGGAAATTTAATGAATATTACAATGATATTACCTCCTACAGAACAACAACTTTCGTTTACATTAACTTTGGAATCATTAGTTCCTGGTGGGGATGATTTGACTACAATTGGATTAAGTAGAGATTTCCAAACTGATTCAAGAGCACCTGTTGTTATGAATTCAAGCGTAGAAAAGTATGATCACAGAGTGCCAAGTAATATGCAAGAACTGTCTTTTGAAATAGCAGATAGACCAATATTGCCACCATCCTTAACATTGATGCTATGGAGGGAATGGGTAAATGATCTGGATTATGATGAAATTCCAGATCCTGAAGAATTTGAACCGTTCCCTCTCATTGCTCCTGATAATTTGACTACTGTTCAAGGTAATTTTACGCATACATTTAGTGATTTGTTAGGTAATGAAGGAAATATTGTTACTGGATATTTAGTGGGTGCAGATGCAGCAGGAAATGTATTGGAAATGGGCGGCTCTTCAGCACAAGACCAACAATTATTCACCTATCAATTAAAGGAAGATGGAGCACCAGTTTTGAATGAAAATAATGCAATCTGGGATATTGATTCTACTGATGCATTCCGTCATCCAATGATTGATTACACCATGATTTTCCCATTAACAGAACCTAATGGATTAAGTGATATTGATATTATCTCGTTGAATTTAGATGATAAATTAAGTGATGAAGATGACATGTCTGATAGTTTGGAAATTCATTGGGATGGCGAATCAAGGCAATGTGCTTCAGAATCAGATTATATTGTGATTGGGGTATGTGATGTATTTGCAGAAACAGGTTCTGTTGGGCCATATACTACTGATTTAGAATTTAGAGTAACCTTTGCATTAGCATGGGATTTAGATGATAATGGACAAATTAGAACGCCAGAGATAATGATGGTTGATAGAGGTGGCAATGAAGATATCACCTCATATCCAAATCTAAAATGGAAATTTAATGCTGAAATATGGATTCCTTATGATACTATTATGCTAGAATTTTCTTCTGGTAATCAGGATTATTGCCCCGTGTCACAAAATACTCAGAATCCTACTTTGAAGTGTGCATGGGTGTATCCAGGAAGTGAGATTACAATATCTGGACAAGTTCAGTTTTATTGGACTAATGCTTTACCAACAGAATCATTAGATATTGAGGTATTGATTTCGGGATTACAACCTATATTGGCAACGGTTGAAAATGGAGAGTTTAGTGTAACTCTTACAGCTCCACAAGCTAATGGAGGCTATGTGATGGAATGGGAGTTGTTTGCATTACCATTGTCAAATATTGATCAAACTAGCCAATCTTCAGTATCAGTAGTAGTTGATAGTGAATCACCATCTATTCTAGAAGTAATTAAACCAAGAACAGATGTTGAATTGGAAATAGAAGATATGTATAGTATTGAATTTGAAGCAACTTTCAAAGAAACATCTCTGAATACAAGCAACGTAAAATTAAATTGGAGAGTGATTTTTGATGAAAATCCATCAGTAACAGTTGTTGAAGGAATTGAAGATTTAGATGTTGTGACTTCTGCAGGAACAGGTACATTAAGTGGAACAATACAAATTGGGGCATTACTATTGGATTCACATTATACTAAACCATCTACATTGCAATTATGGATTAGTGGTACAGATATGGCAGGTAATGAGATAGATGTGGATGATAATAGTCCATCATCTCCTTTGGCAGAAGTTCCTATACATTATAGAAAAGCAATAGTTGCAATAAGTGCTTCAGACATTCAATATAGCCCACCAGGAGAACAGAATTCAGAAGAAGTAATTCAAATTACTATTGTTGCAAGAAATGAAGGGGACGCAAAAGGAGATATATTTTTCACAATATATGAGGTTCTTCCGTCTGGTGCAACAAAGACAATAGCTAGTAAAAATGAATCTATTCCACTAGGATCTCAACCTATTCAATTAAGGTATGAATGGGTGCCAAATATAGAGGGATTACATCATATTCGTGTGGAATGGCAAGATCAGGTGCTTGATGGGCCGTTCATTGAAATCTTACCACCTAAAGCAACTGGATTAAATGCTGTATTTGAAGGAACAAATCCAATTGTAGTAGTAAGTTTCATTGGTTTAATTGTAGCAGTTTTAATTTTATTACTTGTTGTATTGCGAAAAGGAAAAGAAGATGATTATTATGGAGATTGGATCGAATATGAAGAAGAGGAAACCAGTCCTTCTTCGCCACCTCCAGTAATGACGCCAACACCTGCGCCAACACCACCACCTCAAAAAGAACCAGAAGCGAGATATCAAGCAGATGCATATGGAGCTGCTTATGAAGCAGCAACAGAAGGTAGAGGTGAAGGTTGGTGGCAAGATGAACATGGTCAATGGTGGCAAAAGTCAGATGACGGTACTTGGTGGCATCAATCACCAGATGGAGAATGGCATAAATTGGAAGGATATTGATTCCCAAGGAGGAAGAAATAGTGGAAGATTTAGAAAATTTAAGCAATGATATTGTGGACTGGATTAGAACTTATGCTATTAACAATAATATCAATACCTTAGTTGTAGGTGTTTCAGGAGGGATTGATTCTGCTGTTACTTCTACTCTCTGCTCAAAAACGGAGTTAAGGACAATAGTTCTGAATATGCCAATTCATCAAAAAGAATCACAAGATAATTTGGCAAGAACACATATTGAGTGGTTAAAATCTAATTGGGGAAATGTTGAGAGTAAAGAGATAGATCTTTCTGGAACTTATGACTTTTTCAGAAAAAATGATTTGAAAGAACTGGAAATTTCAGATTTAGCGCTAGCTAATACAAGGGCAAGAATTAGAATGACTACATTATATGCAATTGCAGCATCTAATAATGGAATTGTAGTCGGAACTGGAAATAAAATTGAGGATTTTGGAGTTGGATTTTTCACTAAATATGGAGATGGAGGTGTAGATATTTCTCCAATAGCAGATTTGTATAAATCAGAAGTTTTTGCCTTAGGTGATTTTTTGGGAATTATTCAAGAGATTCAAGATGCTTCACCTACTGACGGGTTATGGGAAGACGGTAGAACAGATGAAGATCAAATGGGAGCAACTTATGAGGAGTTAGAATGGGCTATGTCTCAACTAGAAAGAAATAGTGATGATAATTTAACTCAAAGACAAAAAGAAGTTTTAGACATATATTTAAGATTAAATAAAATAAATTCACATAAAATGAATCCAATACCAGTGTATAAGAAAAAAGATAGAACATCGATGGAGGAATAATTGATGCAAATTCCCTTGGAATTAAAAAAAATGCTAGATGGAGATTGTGGTTTAACAAAACAGAAAGCAGCTAGGTTGGTAGTTGATTTAGCATCAACAGCAGGAGCAAATGAATTTGTCAGGTGTACTCATGCACATGTAAGTGGAGTTTCACCACTTACTGGAGGGCATGGTCTTAGAAGATTTTTAGAAGATCTTGCGGGAGATGTGGATGCACATGTAGAAATACCAACAACATTGAATAGTGCTGGATGTGATAAAGAAAAAATGAAGGAGATGGATATTCAAACTGAATATTTTTTAGAACAACAATTTGAAATAATTCATTCCTATTCTAAACTTGGAATTGATGCAACATTATCATGCACTCCTTATGATAGAGGTATTGAATATGATGGAATAGGTTCTTGGGCAGAAAGCAATGCAGTAGCATTTTCAAATTCATATACTTCATTAATTACAAATCGCGAAAGTGGTTTGTCGGCATTATCTACAGCACTTACTGGTTGGGCGCCAAAGTGGGGTTTGCATATTGAAGAGAATAGAGTCCCTAATGTTCGTGTTGTCGTAGATTGTAATTTAGAAGATATGGCTGATTGGAGTGTATTTGGAGATTGGATTGGTAAGCAAATTCAACCAGGATGGGATTTACCTTGGGGTTTGATGCCATACATTATTGGCCTGCCTGAAAAAATAACGTTTGAACAAAAAAAGTCTTTGGCGGCTGCTGCTGCTAATTATGGTTGCCCAATGTTATGGATTGATGGCGTTACTGAAAATCCTGTGTTAAATAAAAATTGGAAGCCCCAAGGAGAATTATTATTCACGAATGAAGATTTAATAGAACGTTATGAAGAATTATCACCTAAAGGACAAGTTGACTTGGTTGTAATTGGGTGCCCTCAAGCAAGTATTGGAGAAGTAAGGACTACTGCAGCAGCAGTAAGAAATAGAATGGAATTAGGAGAGAAGATACCTGATCAAAGGTTATGGGTATTTACAAGTGGGTATAATCATAAGTTATTAGAGCAAGAGGGAACTTTAGATGTTCTTGAGGAGGCAGGAGCTTTGATTTTGAAAGATACTTGCCCTGAAGTAACCCCTTATAATAGGGAAAAATACAATCATTTGCTAACAAATTCATTAAAAGCAGAGCATTATTTAACAAGTGGTTTAAATAGAATACCTACTAGTGTGATGAGGATTTTTGATTGTGTACATCATGCATTCAATCCAACGTTGTCAAAGGGAGAAAGGCCCGTTTTAGATTCCAAACCAAAAGAGATATTTCCAACAAATAAAAAACACAAAATCGGAAAATTAATTTCGAAAGGAAGGGGTTTACCTTCACAAAAAGAATGGTTTGTAAAAGGAAAGGCACTAGTTACTGATGTCCCTATAACTTACTTGGGTTATGTGAACAGAGATACGGGAGTTATTGAAGAACCAGGACATCCATTAGATGGTATTTCCATTGAGGATACAATATTGATTTATCCTAAAGGTTCAGGTTCTACGGTGGCACCGTTTGTTTTAATGGGTTTGATTTACACAGGTAAAGGGCCTAAAGCAATAATCAATAATGATGTATGTCCTTTGACTTTGCCCGCTTGTTCATTATTGAATCTGCCTTATTCTTATGGCATGTCTGAAGATCTTTGCCTTGAAATTAATACTGGTGATGAATTGGAAATGAAACTATCCAATGGAGTAGTTAATTTAAACTTATTAAATCGTTCAATAGTTCAATGATTATTTTGTGGTTTAGGGATATATTCTGGATTATGTAAGTTATCAATCCATTCATCTAAATCACCACTTGATAATTCTTTAATTGTGTATTCTGTGAATTGTTTGTAAATTTCCCATTTTTCAATTTCTATTTTTGCAAGCTTTAATTCTTCTTCATTTAAATCTGCCAATCTTTTTGATTTTCGTTGAAGAGAACTATTGGTGTATTCCACACAAAGATTGAGGAATTGGATAATATTTTTTTTCGTTTCAATTTGAGTCATATTAATCTTCGATATTTAATTCATCAATAATTCGTTCGACATGTCCTTTTGCTTTTACATTATATTTTGCATATTTTAATTTCCCATCTGGAAGAATAATAAATGTAGATCTCGAAGTTCCCATGTATGTTTTCCCATAGTTCATTTTTTCCCTCCAAACTGAATATTTATTATGGAGCTCTAAGTCTTCATCCATCAACAATGAAAAATTCAATGATTGTTTTTCAATAAAGTTTTGATGACTTTTTTCCGAATCTTTACTTACTCCTAAAACCACGACATTATTTGCTGCCAATCGTTGCATATTGTCTCTAAAATCACAAGCCTGTATTGTACATCCAGGAGTACTATCTTTGGGGTAGAAATACAAAACTACACACATACCTTTGGAATTCAACTCACTTAGACAAATGGAATTTCCATTTGAATCATTTACTGTAAAATCAGGTGCTATATCCCCTATTTGGAGGTCATTCTCTTCAGCCATGCTTATGGTTAATACAGATAGTTATTGATAATTGGGGTCTTTTATGAGTTTTGAATTACTAATGATTCATGATGCATAAAAGAAGGTAAAACATCCGATTGATTAATTATCCCCATAGTATAGGAGGTCCGTGGCGAACGCTAGGCTTACCCGTGCCGCAAGGCGCTATCTCAAGAAGATTAGAAAAGCCTCGACACATTATCAATTGCAAGAAATTGCAAGCGACATCCAAAATGAAGTGGATCGAAGAAGGATTTCATTTGATGAAGCTCTATCTTTAGGAAACTCAATTCAATCATATGCTGATAGGATTCCTGGAAATACAATTGTATATGCAATTAGCAATAGAGATTCATACCGCAGCACTCTTGAATTATACCTAAAAGATGGTTATCTTTCAAAAACGGAGCAATTATTGTTGTGGGAAGAAAGAAGAAGATTAGGTATAACGGATATTGAACACAATAAAATGCTTCATCAGTTAGTTGATATTTTAGAAAAAAGGGGCATGAACATAATTGTATCTAGGTTCGAAGAACCAGTTAAGGGGGACTTTATATGAATAATAGGAAATCAATAGCAATATTATTTGTATTTGTCATGTTGTTACAGCCATTAATGACTCCTGCTGGAGAATTAAATCAAAAAAATACTTTGGAAGTAGATGCAAGAAGTACATTGCCAGATGTGATGGTTGTTGATGTGACAACAATATTAGGAGGCGGAGTCTTTAGTTCAGGAACGAATAAACTTGCAATAGGGACTCATCAGATAAGTGTTAATATCACTAACCAAGGAGTAACTGCAGCACAATCAACATTAATGGTGAATTATGTTCCATTAGGAGTCCCTGCAGTAAATGTTGCAACAGTCACAGTAGATTTAGATCCGTTTGAATTTGAGACGCATACTATCACACATACAATATCGACTTTAGGGCCTGGTCAAAGATATACTGTAATTTTAACAGAGCCATCAAATGGTGATGCAGACATGGGAAACAATTTCAAGGATCTTGAATTTGATGTAGAGACTTTAGAAGAGGGAGAGCATTTGAGTAATGACTTGCCAGAACCCGCATTTCCGCCTCCGAGATTAGCACTTGGAATGACTACATTTGAAGCCGTAGCAAGAAATGCAGGTAATGTAGGAGTTACTGCAACTTTTGAAATAGATATGCATCCCTTAGATGGAGGGGCACCACAAAGTGCTTCATCTGGAGGAGTAACACTTGATGCAGGGTCTTTGAAATATCCCGCACAAGCACAATCTCTGCAAGCAACATTCGATAGTAGCGCAATGACAGGAAGTTGGTGGATGAATGCTACATTAACATTTACGGGAATTGGTACAAATGAAGCAATGAGTTCTTCAAGAGTAGTTAATTTTAGCGAATATAGGGCCAAGATAATTCCTGCACCAGATCAAGCAGTAGTGCCTGGTTCAAGTACAATGCTAACGTATCTCGTTACCAATATTGGCGATCAACCTGATTCTTATTTGGTAACTGTAGAAGACACAAGGTCTTGGGCATCTCCTGCAGCACCTCCAATATTGAATTTGGATGCTGGAGCAAGTGGTGCGACAGCAGTAGTAATTACGGTACCTTTAAATGAAGATAGAGCAAACGCATCACGTATTTTTGTCAATATAACTAGTGCAGACGGCTATCAGTTATCTGCAAATAATTTAGTTATGGCTGGAGATCTCCTTCTGGCTAATGTATCTCCTCCAGCAACTCCTCCTGTGATTCCAGTTAAACCAGGAAATGTCACTCCAGTTTTATTTACGGTTGAAAACGTGGGTAATGCCCCTACTTCATTTGATTTAAGTACTGGGATGGGCGGCTCTGCAGAAGATTGGGTACTTACACTATTATCTGAAAAAACTTCCGTTTTAAGCCCTGGAGACACTGAAAATATAATTTTACAAGTTTCTCCCCCTCCACTTTCAAATCCATTAAATCCAGCACACCAATTGATGCAAGGTACACAATTGGTTGTTTGGGTTCAAGCAATTGCAACTGGAGGAGGAGTTCCAATAGCTGGTAGTGCTGACGTAGAAGTACAACCAATTATTGCAGTAGATCCTTCTATTGATCAATTAGAACACATATTAACAGAGGGAGAGGCTATGTATGGTGAAACAATACAAGCTATAGACTTTGGAATTGAAATGCGACATAATCTTGTTGATGATCCTGAAGATACTTCTGGAGCAACATTAAGCTTGGGTGCATTGACCTTTACCCCTGCTGATGCAGGCGGTTCTCAAGAAGCGAGTAGGTGGAATGCTACAATAACTCCAGATTCACATTCTGCACCATTAGTTGATCCAAACGGGGACCCAGTATTTTCTGCATTGGCAGTTTTACAACCCTCTTCTGATGGATTAGGCCCTCTTGCAGGGAAATTGGAAGTACCTGTTACAGCACAAATTTCAGACACAACTGGATTAGTAGTAGATACAACACCTGTAACTCGTACTGTAAGTTATATAATTCCAAAATATCATGCTGCAGAAATTTTAGAATTAGATACACAGAGTGTATTGCCTGGGATTTCTTCTACATTTAATTTATCAGTCTTAAACAAAGGGAACGGTTTGGCAAATTATACTTTAGAAGTAGATGCTTCTGAAGGTTGGCTGATTCAATTAAGTACTTCTTCACTTTCAATTTCTCCAGAAATGTCTGATTGGCCAACATTATCAGGAGTTCATGTCTCAAATATAACGATGAGTGCCACTGCACCTTCAGGCACTTTAGAAGGACATATTGAAAATGTGGAATTAACCATTATTGATACAGATACGGGAGATACAGTACTAGTACATACATCACCTATTGAGGTAGGGAAACAAGTTTCTGCAATATTGACTCCTTCTGTAGCAAATGTCAATGTATCTTATCTTGGTAGTGAGACTACAATTTTACAAGTAAATAATACAGGTAATACATTATCACAATTTGAAATCATAACTACTATTGCTGAAAATGATCCAGTTTCCGTATCTGTAATGGGAAGTAATCAATTTATTCTAAAATCAGGGAGAGCACAAGATATTAGATTCCAAGTTTCGACTCTAGAAGGTGCTTCTTATGATGAAACATATGAAATTGGAGTCCAGATTATTTCAGGTTCAGATATTAGTTTGAATGGAACAATTATCGTTCATGTGCAAGAATGGCATAATATGCAAATCACACTTCCTGAAATAGAAGTGACACCAGGAGACAATGAATCAATATCTTATTGGGTTTCTAATTTTGGTAATCTACGTGAGAATGTAAATGTTGGAGTTTATTTAGAAACAGGTTGGAATGTGACCTTGGATCCATTATCTCTGCAAATTCCAATAGATGCTAGCTACACTGGCGGATTTACAATAGAAGTCCCTCCAATTAGTGATGAAAATATGCTTTACAGTGGAGATGAATTTACACTTTGGTTTTCATTAAAAAATTCATCAACTGGAACGGAATTAGTAAATATTACACAGGAAGTTACTGTTAGGCCATTTTTTGCTTTAGAATTACTTGAATGGGAAGATGAAATTAAATTTTTACCTGGCGATGAAGTGGAAATAAAAGCAATTCTCAAAAATTCAGGTAATACCGATATTGTTGTTAATGTGTCTGCTGAATTAACAAACCCTCAATGGCAAATTACTGAGTATCCAATTTCAGCATTTACTTTAGCTTTAGGTGAAAAAGTACCAATAGAAATCAAAGTCAGAGCATCAGGAGACACATATTTCCAGGGTGAATCTGGAACTTTAGATCTAATTGTATCCCCAGTTGATTTAGAGGTTGTAGGAGCAGGAGAGCACTCAGTTAATTTAGTAATAGATAGAATATTAGATCAAGAATTTTCTGTGATAGGTCAAGCCACAACAATAAATATTCCTTGGTCGCATGTACCCTCAAATGATGAATATATTGCAGTGGGGTATCCTAATACTCCTTCATATCTCTTAGAATTAGTTTCATCAGAACGATTTTTGAATTTATCAGAGTTGAATTTAGATAACGAATCACATTACGATTGGACATTTACATTGCCAGATTCTGTTACTAGTAGTGGTGCAATGGCATTAATGGTGGGAGAAGAAGTTTCATTGGCCGAAAGAATAAGATTTGTTCAAACTCCTGCATTATCTATAATAGTTAACGCTTCAAATGTTGATGGAGTATTGCCTGGTGATGGATACAATTTAACATTGAAATTAACTCATCCTACAGATGGCTCAAGTACAATAATAAAAGTAATCATTAATTTAGCTAATTTTGCAGATCCATTTGTAAAACAAATTACATTCCAAGACGATGCAACAGGCATTGGAGAGGGGCAAAGTGGGCAGATTGTGGCATTAATTCGTAATGGTGGAACCGCATTAACTCCATATATGGAAGCACAATTGATTTGTAATGGTAGAGTAAAATTATATTCAGAAACTACACAAGTTCAAGAAATTTCAATCCTCCCAAGATCCTCAGAAGTAGAATTGATTTGGGATATCGATGCATCAAGGTTAGAATGGTGGCAAACAAGTGAAAAAGTAGATTGTATTGTTTCCTTAGATGTTACAGGTGCTGAAGGCAATATTGTGGAAAATGATATCGTTGCAATGGATGCTTCAGTAATCTCATGGAGTCCAGTATCTCAATTTGTGAGTGTAGGAATTGTAATGGGATTGTTTATTTTATCTGCAATGCTGTTCCAATTAGGTAGAGAAAGAGAGAAATTAAAACAACTTGGTGCTTACACAGGTGCTGCATTTTTAGGAATGATATTCCATCTTTCAGAATGGATTTGGCTAGGCCCAATTTTATTGGTTACAGTAATTTTATGGTTGATGTATAATGCTTATTCTGCATCCGATGAACTCCAAATTATACATGCAGATTACCAAAGAGCTAGATTAGGGCAAACAACGTTATTTACAGAACATTTCAAACGTTTAAAGAAATCAAGACAACAATTAACAATAATATTTACCTTACCTTTATTAGGATTTTTGATGACTATCTTGGGCTTCCCTCCCTTATTATCTGCAGATGTGTTGAACATCCTTTCTTTAATTTTAATTATAGGAATTAATGCAATAATAATTAGTGCAGTGCTAAAATATATTGATAAAATGTATGGGCAAGTATACAGTAGACTAACATTAGTTCAAGCAAGATTACGTTCAATAGAAAGATCCTTGGGAGATCCTGCAAGATTACTAAATGAAATTGCTAATATCGATTTAGATGCGGTAGTAGAGCAAGCAGAAGGAGGCGATGTCAATGAGTGAAGAAAATGAGAACCCTGAAGAAGCAACTCAAGAAGAATCATTGATTGATGACGTGTTAACCGAGGAACATACAGAACCCTTAGTTGATGAAGAAATAGCCATGGAAAATGAGGTTGAAGAACCAGAAGAGATAGTAGTTCCTCTTGATATTGAAGAAGAAATTCCAATTGGAGAAGAGCCAGTAGTTCCAATGGAAGCAGAAGTTGAAGAATTTGAGGATGCAGAAGAAGACGTCACAGCATCAGGCATGAATCAAGAAGCAACCATGAGAATCCACCAATTAATGAGGACAACAGGTCAAGCTGTTGCTAATGCAGTTAGACAAATTACTGATGAAGACAATAAAAGTTTAGTTGAAACAGAATTTGAAGTACAACAGGCGAAAATTAGCTTACAAGATCAAAGAGTACTTTCGGCCAATAAATCATTAAATATTGCAGAGAATCATTTATCGGCAATCGAGGAAGATGTCCAAAGATTAAGGCGTTCAATTGCTTTATTACATAGGTTGTTAAGAGATCCCGAGATTCTTCGAGGAGAATTAGAAAAAATTCTAACGGGACTTAGAAATGCAACTGCAGCAGCAGAAATTGGAGAGGTTTCTATGGCTGCAACTGAAGTAGAGTATCTAGTAGAAGACTTGGTAGGAGGGACATCGGCGACATTAAATCCATTTTTGTTTAGGAATTTCTGGCTATCGCTTACAACAAAATGGGCACAAGGATCAACTAATGGGGTGCTGATTGTGAATATATTGAATGATAGTAATAGGCCACTACCTTCTATGAGATTATCCCCTCCAGTTCCAGATGGTTGGAGTGTAGATCCTCAATGGATAGATATTCCAAGATTACCTCCAAATGGTTACTTGTTTTTGAAATTTGCAGTCAGGCCTAATGTAATGCCAACTGGAGATACTGAAATTTTAGATAATAAGCTTAGTATTGCAACAGGATATAGAGTTAGACAAGGAACAGTCAATGTATCATTAAGGGTTGAAAACAAAGGTATGGA
>MDSZ01074388.1_pt1 | contig 12506 bp, 15 predicted proteins | sample 811201 | NCBI WGS metagenome assembly MDSZ01 (sample SAMN05326647, study PRJNA326480) | marine metagenome | isolation source: seawater | place: Indian Ocean: North | collected 2010
TTTTAATATTTGCTCCTGTAGTTAAATGGCATAACAAGTCCTTGGTAAGGACTAATTCCCTGGTCAGTACAGGGTGGGAGCACCATTATCCTTTTTTATAAAAAATTTTTCTCAAAAAAATTGTAATTATAACTAACAAAACAAATATTATTAAAGGAAGATAAATATCTTTTGACGAAATTAATTCAATCATACTTGGAGCCTCTAAGTTTTGATCAATTAGTCTCTCTAAACCGCTACCAATAGAACAAATTAAAAATAATTGGGGTAGAATTCCCAAAAAAGTCGCACAAAAAAAGTTAATGGGTTTTACATTAAATATGCAAGGTAAAACATTTGAAATAGCGAAAGGTATACCTCCTATAAATCTATAAATTAGTAAATAAATAAATTCAGACTTTTTAAATTTCTCCTCTAGATTTTGAAATTTATTTAAAAATTTTTCTTTTACTAGTTCTTTTAAAAAATAATTGGCAAAAAGATAAAGTAAAGTTGCACCCGTTGACAAACCTATAACCACTATCAGTGATCCAAGCCATTTTCCAAAAATGAAACCAGAAAGTAACGCAACTGGTGAACCAAAACCAGCAGCTAAAACCCAAATAATTGTAAAAAAAATGAATATTAATGCTAATAAAAATATATTAGTCTTTTTAAGATCAAAAAAATAATCTCTATTATTTTTAATAAATTCATAGCTTGTTATTTCGTGGATGCTGAACTTTGAAAAAAAAAAATATAGGAATAACCCAACCAATGTAAGGTAAAAAATCCCGATAAATAATTTAATTTTACTAGCTTTTTGCATTAATAGTCTTTGTTATTATAAAATCTTCTATTTGCTATTTATATATTTAATTACTATAAAGAGCGAAATTTGTTAAATTTTAATCACATTTTATGAAAAGAACATTTCAACCTTCTAAAATTAAAAGAGCCAGAAAACACGGTTTTAGGTCTAAAATGAAAACAAAGAGTGGAAAAAAACTTCTAGCTAGAAGACGAGCAAGAGGAAGAAAATCTTTAACAGTATCTGGCTGAACAAATGAAAAGCAAAATCCTTGCTCTTTCTAAAAATGAGGAATTTAAAGATTTAATAAATAAAAATAAATTATCAAATAAATATGTAACAATTTTTTTTGGAGTTTTAGAAAATAAAAATAATAAAAAATTGAATATCAGTTTTGTTACAAAAAAAAAAATTGGAAATGCGGTAAAAAGAAATAAAATAAAAAGAAGATTAAAAAATATCATGAATGAAGCAATTAGAAAAATATCAATAAAATTTAATTATTCGTATCTAATTATTGCTAAATCAACTATGTTGAATAACGAGTATACAAATATTAAAGATATTATATTTCAAAGTTTTAGAAAAATTAAATAATGAAAATTATAAAAAATATACTTATTAAAATTATAAAATGTTATAAATTTTTGATTAGCCCTATACTTGGCCATTCTTGCAGATACCTACCAACGTGTTCAGAATATTGCATCGAAGCACTTAAAAATTATAATTTATTTAAAGCATTGTATCTTAGTTTAAAAAGAATTTTGTCTTGTCATCCGATTAAATTTTTAGGAGGAGGTGAAGGTTTTGATCCAATAATTAAAGAAAAGAGAGAAAAAAAATAATGGACTCTAAAAATGTAATAGCCGCAATTACTCTATCTACAGCTGTCATAGTGTTATATTCTCTTTTTTTCATACCAGAGCAAACTTCAACTCAAGATCCTTCTGAAAAAAAAAAAATAGAACAAAATTCTGATGCTCCAAGCCTAGAACAAAAAGAAACAATCGTTACTATTTCGAGAGATGAGGCTCTGAATCAAAGCAAAAGAATTGAATTTGAAAATGATAACGTTATAGGTTCAATATCTTTAAAAGGTGCTTCTATAGATGATTTAACTTTCAAAAAATATAAAGTAAATCTTGAAAATGAAGAAAAAGTAACTTTACTAGGACCAAGAAATATTGATGAAGGCTATCTAATTGATAGTGGTTTTGTTACCACTGATAAAAATATTGATGTTCCAAATTCAGAAACAATTTGGTCAGTCGTAGGTAATAATAAACTTACTTATAAGTCTCCAATTAAACTAAATTGGACTAATAAACAGGGTTTAAAGTTTGAGAAAGAAATATCATTAGATGATAAATATCTTTTTACAATTAAACAAAAAGTAATTAATGAAAGTAATAAGAAATATGACTTTTATTCTTATGGTCAAATAATAAGAAATGAAATTCCAGAAATAATTGATTTCTTGATACTACATGAAGGTTTAATCGCTACCTTAGATGATGAATTAATAGAAGAAGACTATGACGATATTCAAGAAAAAAAGTTTTCTAAAGTAGCTAAAAAAGGCTGGTTAGGAATAAGTGATAAATATTGGATAACATCATTAATACCCCCAAAAAACACTGAGTTTAAAACAACATTTGACTATAAAAATAAATTCAGAGCAAATTTTATTGCTACGAGTCCTCTAGAATTAAATGAAAACAGCTCAATTGAAGAAGAGTTAAAGATCATTGTTGCAGCTAAAAGGGTTGATGTAATTGATGGTTATGCTGAAACACTTAATATAGAAAAATTTGATTTGGTAATAGATTGGGGATTCCTTTACTTTATTACTAAACCACTTTTTTATGGCATTGATTATTTTTTTAAACTGCTTGGAAATTATGGTTTAGCGATTATAGCAATCACAATATGTATTAGATTAGCATTTTTTCCTTTAGCAAATTTTTCATTTAGAAGTATGGCTAAAATGAAAGCACTCCAGCCTGAAATGGTAAGACTGAAAGAATTACATAAAGATGACAAGATGAAATTACAACAAGCTATGATGGCACTTTATAAGAAAGAAAAAGTAAATCCTATGTCAGGATGTTTACCAATTTTAGTTCAAATACCTGTTTTTTTTGCATTATATAAGGTTTTGTTTGTTACTATAGAAATGAGACAAATGCCATTTTATGGATGGATACAAGATTTATCCGAAAGAGATCCCACCAGTATATTTAATTTATTTGGATTATTGCCTTATGATGTGCCCTCATTCCTTGTTATTGGAGCGTGGCCTGTGGCAATGGGTGTTTCTATGTGGATCCAACAAAAACTAAATCCAGCACCAACTGACGCAATACAGGCAAAAATATTTATGTTTTTTCCTCTTTTCTTAACTGTAATTCTTGCTCCATTCCCAAGTGGTCTGGTTATTTATTGGACTGTAAATAATATCTTAACCATGGCTCAGCAAGTATTTATTATGAGACGAACAACAGTAAAAACTGTAACTTAATATCAAATTTTAAATCAGAATTAAAAAAATGGACATCAAAAGTATATTACCAGAGAATGGACCTCCGATTAAAGAAGTATCTAAATATATTGAAAAATATAGAAACGAATTGATTGTAATAAAATATGGTGGCAATGTATTTATTGACCGTAATATTTTTAATAATTTTATATCAGATATCAGTATATTGAATAAACTAGGTATATCTATAGTGGTAGTTCATGGTGGTGGTCCAAGAATAAAAAGAGAGTTAGAAAAATCCAAAATTGAGTCTAAGTTTATTAGAGGTCTAAGGGTAACAGATGAAAAAATTATAAATATAGTTGAAAATGTTTTAATTGATTTTAATTATGACATTGTTAATTCTTTGCTGAAAAAAGGATCTGAGGCTATTTCTATTCACACAAAAAATAAAAATGTAATAGAAGTGGTTCCAGAAGCGGAGGAGCTTGGTTTTGTGGGAATACCAAGTAAGATAAATAGTTCTTTTTTGATTGATACAATTAATGAAAAAAAGATACCAATTGTTTCTCCTTTAGGTCTTGGAAAAAACAATCAAACATACAATATAAATGGAGATACAGCTGCAGGGGCTGTTGCAAAGTCTTTAAAATCGAGAAGGTTACTTTTAATGACCAATGTTGAAGGTGTTTTAGATAAAGAAAAAAAGCTGATAGAGGAAATTTCCTCATCAGAAATTTTAGAAATGGTTAAGAATGAAACCATTACGGAGGGTATGATACCGAAAATAAATACTTGTTTAGATGCTGTTAATAACGGAGTTACTGCAGTTGGAATAATTGATGGGAGAAAAGAACACTCCATATTATTTGAAATTTTCTCTGATAAAGGTTCTGGGACTTTAATAAGAAAATGAAAAATATTAAAAAAATGAAATATCTCCTATTAGATCTTGATGGTGTTTGTTATGGGAAACATAATAACTACTCATTAGAAAAAGTATTTGGTCAAGTTTCTAAAAGAATGACCATGTTTATTTCTGACAGACTAAAAATAAATCATGAGGAGGCTAAAAAACTTCAAACTAATTATTTCTATAAATACAATACAAGTTTAAATGGACTCATGATTCACCACGACATACCGCCTCAAGAGTTTTTAAAATATGTACATACTATCGACCTTTCATTTATGAAAGAAGACAAGATTATGAGAAATGAACTTGAAAAACTAGAAATGGAAAAATTTATTTTTACAAATGGGAGTGCTGAACATGCACAAAATATTTTAACACATCTGGGGATTTATGACCTTTTTGGAAGAGAAAGAATTTTTGACATTCAAGACGCCCAATATATACCTAAACCTGAAGCCCAGACTTTTGACCTAATGGTCAAAAAATTTGGAATCAATCCTAAAAAAACTATTTATATCGAGGATATAGCTAAAAATCTAAGTATTGGGTATGAACGAGGATGTACAACTGTTTGGTTAATTAATGATGAGCATTTTGGAAAAATCGACTCTGATAAAGAATATATTTCCCACAAAATTGAAAATCTATCTTTATTTCTAAAAGAAATAAGGCTATTAAAAAGTAATTAAATTATGTCTCTAGAAAAAATTATTAATGATGCGTGGGAAATGAAAGATCAAGTAAACCAAAATTCAGATCAATCTTTAAAAGATGCTATTAATCAAGTTATCAACGATTTGGACAGTGGCACGTCTCGTGTTGCTGAAAAAATTAACGGTGAATGGATAACTCACCAATACTTAAAAAAAGCAATCATGTTAAGCTTTAGAATTTATCCTATGGAAAATCTAAATGGGCCTTATAGTAGTTGGTATGATAAATCCCATTTGCTGAAGGGAAAAACTGCAGGATGGTCGAAAGAGGACCATGAAAAGGCTGGCTTCCGAATGGTTCCTAACTCACCTGTGAGAAAAGGATCTTTTGTTGGAAAGAACGCTGTTCTAATGCCATGTTATGTTAACATCGGAGCATATATTGATGACGGAACAATGATTGACACTTTTGCAAGAGCAGGTAGTTGTTGTCAGATTGGAAAGAATTGCCATATTTCTGCTGGATCTGGAGTTGGAGGAGTATTAGAACCTGCACAAGCTCAGCCTACAATTATTGAAGATAATGTATTTTTAGGAGCAATGTCTGAAGTAGTCGAGGGTGTAATTGTAGGTGAAGGTTCGGTTTTAAGTATGGGAATGTATATTGGTCAATCAACTAAAATAGTAAATAGAAAAACTGGCAAAGTTACTTATGGTAAAATTCCCCCATACTCTGTAGTGGTACCTGGGTCACTTCCAGATAAAAATAATTCTTCAGCAGCAGCATTATATTGCGCAGTAATTATTAAGCAAGTTGATGAAAAAACTAGATCAAAAACTTCAATCAACGATCTGTTAAGAGAATAAATTAATGAAAATTTTTAATGATGTTAAATTAGCTAAAGAGCTAATCAAATTTCCATCTATAACACCAGTAGATGCTGGGGTAATTAAATTTTTAGAGGGAAAATTAAAAGTATTAGGTTTCAAAACAAAGATTATTGAATTTAGAGAAAAAAATTTTAAACCCGTCAAAAACTTATATGCAAAGCTAGGTAGCAGCAAACCGAATTTTTGTTTTGCGGGACATTTAGATGTTGTTCCTCCTGGGAACATAAAAAGTTGGTCAGTAAATCCTTTTAGACCATCAGTAAAAAAAGGTTATTTAATTGGACGAGGTGCTAATGATATGAAAGGCTCGATCGCATCTTTTGTATCAGCATTGAGTATTTTTTTATCTAAAAATAGTAAATTTAATGGATCAATTAGTATGTTAATCACTGGTGATGAGGAAGGAGATGCAATCAATGGCACAAAGAAATTAGTAGATTATTTAAAAAAAAAGAAAGAAAAAATTAATTTTTGTTTAGTTGGAGAACCTACTAATCCAAACAGGCTTGGACAAATGATAAAAATAGGACGAAGAGGTAGCTTAACGGGAAGTCTTGTAATCAAAGGAATTCAAGGTCATGTGGCTTATCCGGATCGAGCAAATAATCCTTCAACAACTATTATTAATATTCTGAGTGAACTTAAAAAAATCAAATTTGATAAAGGTACAAGAAATTTTCAACCTACTAACTTAGAAGTAACCAAAATTAATATTAGTAATACTGCTGATAACGTTATTCCAGAATCAGCAGAAGCTAGTTTTAATATAAGATTTAATAATAAACATTCTTCTAGTTCCATAAAGAAAAAGCTTAATAAAATCTTTAAAAAGATCTGCAAGAAAAATAAAACAAGTTATGAAATTAATTATAAAGTGTCTGGTGAGGCTTTTTTAACTAGGACAAACAGTACAACTTTAATGATCCAAAAAGTTATAAAAAAAATTACCAACATTAAACCTAAACTATCAACAACTGGGGGAACTTCTGATGCAAGGTTTATAAAAAAAATATCTCCATGTTTAGAATTTGGCCTAGTTGGAAAAAATATGCACAAAATTGATGAATCAGTATCTTTAAACGATTTAAAAAAATTGACTAAAATTTATGAAAATATTTTACAAAATTACTTTAAATGAAAACAGCAATTATCAATTCAAAATCATATGAAAAGCATTATACAGGAGATGGTCATCCTGAGCAGCCTAAAAGAGTAATTGCTATTAAAGAAAAGTTAGAAAAAAGAGATGATCTTCTATGGGATAAGCCAGATAATGTACCAGATGATATATTATCTATGACACATTCTAAAGAGTACATAGATAATTTGAAAAATTCTTTTCCACAGAAAGGTCTGAAGTTTTTAGACGGCGATACTGTTATATCGCCACAAAGCCAAAAAGCAGTTTTTGATGCTGCTGGCTCAACTATAAGAGCAATAGATGGTATAGAGAATAATAGTTTTAAAAATGCATTTTGTCTCGCAAGACCTCCTGGACATCATGCAGAAAAAAATAAAGCAATGGGATTTTGCTGTATATCAAATGCTGGAGTAGCTACTAATTACTTAATTAGTAAATACAAATATAAGAGAATTGCTTGTGTGGATTTTGACGTGCACTGGGGGAATGGTAATTATGATGTAATGCGTAACAACAAAAATTCCTTATACATATCTACTCATCAGTATCCTTTTTATCCAGGTGGAGGAACAGAAAAGGACAAAGGTGACCATAACAATTCTTTGAATATACCTTTGCCTGCTGGCACAAACTCAGAGCAATACTTTAATGCATTCAACAGAGTTTTAGATAGATTGATTGAATATAAACCAGATTTTCTTTTATTTTCAGCAGGTTTTGATGCACATAAAGATGATCCATTAGCTCAATTCCAACTTAGTTCAAAGGATTTCTATGAAATAACCAAAAGAACTTTAAAAGCTACTAACAATTTTACTAAGGGTAAAGTTGTTTCTATACTTGAAGGTGGGTATGATTTGAATGCTTTAGCTGAAAGTGCCAATGAACACATTAATGCTCTTGTAGAATTTAATTGATCAAAACTATCTAAAAGTAAATCATTAACATGAAATTATATAAAATTAAGAAGTCTAAAATTGATAATAAAGGACGAGGACTTTACGCTACTCAAAATATCAAAGAAGGAACAAAAATAATTGACTATGTTGGTAAGATAATCACAAATAAAGAGGTAGATGAGTCAAAAAAGTTTGATAATAAAAAACCAATTTACTTATTCACATTAAATAAAAAATATACACTTGACGGAGATTTTCCTTGGAATACTGCTGGGCTTGTAAATCATAGTTGTGATAATAACTGTGATTACAATGGTAAAGGCCTTAAAGTTTGGATTACAGCAATACGAGATATCAAAAAAGGAGAGGAGTTTACTTGTGATTATGGATTTGGCTTTGATAAAGATTACAAACAATTTCCTTGTAAATGTAACTCAAAAAACTGCTGTGGTTACATTGTAAGAGAAGAGTCTAGATGGCGTATAAATAAAAAATTTTCAATGAGTAACAAAAAAAAATTAATAAATAACTCTGGCTAAATAAAGCCCCTCTGGAGGTGCAGGAGGTGCACACAAAACTCTTTTTTTGGAATTCATCACAAAAATAAATTTTTTTAATGTCCATTTTTTTTCACCCACATATTTTAAACAACCAACCATTGAACGAACTTGTTGTTGCAAAAAAGATTGAGATTGAAACTCAATTTCTATTTTATCGTTTTTTGATTTTATTTTAACAGACTTCATAGTTTTAATAGGACTTTTTGCTCTACAGCTAGATGCTCTAAAAGTCGAAAAATCATTTGTGCCAACTAATTTTTTAGCCGCTTTTTTCATCATTTCTAAATCTAGTTCATTAGTAATATGCCAATTTCTATTTTGATCCAACACTGATTTACTCAGACGATTCATTATTACATATCTATATATTCTCATTTTAGCGGAAAATCTTGCATGAAAATTTTTACCTCTTTTTTTGATTTTTAATATTGAAACCATATCTTTATTCAAAAAATAGTTTAATGATTTAAGAAACTTAGTTGAGTTTGTAATTTTCTCTTTGCATTCAAAATGAGCAGATTGTTCAATAGCATGAACACCTTTATCGAGTCTACCTGCTCCTAAAAGATAAATTTTTTCTTTTAAAAGTTTTGAAATTTTATCTTGTATGAGTCCTTGAATAGTTTTGCCTTTTTTTTGTACTTGCCAACCTCTAAAATTGGTCCCAACATATTCTATTAATATCTGATACCTAAACATTAGATATTATAGACCCTTTTTTAATTTGAGACCCAAGCACAAACTCTCCCACTTTTTGTACTTTTTTTCCCTCTCTTTGGATTTCAATAATTTTTATCGATTTATTATTACCACAAACTATTTCAAGATTATCAGCTATAACTTCACCATTTTTACCAGTGCCATTTCCAATTTCGGCTTTTAAAATTTTATATCTTTCACCTCTAAAATTAAAGAAAGCTCCAGGTGAGGGATAAAGACCATTTATTTTTCCAATAATCTTTGAAGCATCATCATTCCAATTTATTTGCCCTTCACTTTTTTGAATTTTTTTGGCATAAGTTGCTTTCGAATGATCTTGATCAATAAATTTTGATTGACCTCCAAGAATGTCCTCTACATTTTCTATAATTTTATCTGCAGCTAAAAGTGAGAGTTTTTCTGAAATTTCCTGAGCGTTTAAATTTTGATCAAGTTTTATTTTATATATATTGCTTACGGGTCCACTATCTAATTCCTCATTAATTTTCATTATACTTATTCCAGTTTCTTGATCTAAATTAATTATAGATCTCTGTATAGGTGCTGCTCCCCTCCATTTTGGTAAAATAGAAGCATGGATATTTATGAAACCTTTTTTAGTTAAACTCAGAAATTTTTTAGGAATTATTTGTCCATAAGCAACTACAACCGCAAGATCTGCATTTATTGACTTAAAGAATTCATACTCCTCATTATTATCTTTTAAACTATTAGGAGATCTAAAATTTATATTTAACGTTTCGGATATACCCTGAACTGGTGACTTATTAATCTTCTGGCCTCTATGTGACTTTTGTGGTGGCTGAGTATAAACACAGTCAATTGAAAATCCATTTTGATATAAAGATTTAAATATCGGTACTGCAAACATAGGTGTACCCATAAAAATAATCTTTTTTGTCATTTAAACTATTATTCTATCAGGATTTTTTTTTATTTTAGAAATTTTTTTTATTATAAAATCTCTTTTTAATTTTGATAAATTATCAATTATTAATTTTCCATCCAAATGATTTATTTCATGCTGTAGACAAGTTGATAATAGGCCGTCGCATTTTATAATTTCTTTTTTACCATTAATATTGACATATTCAACTTCACACGTTTTCGGTCTTTCAATTTCTATAAACGTATCAGGTATAGACAAACATCCTTCTTCATATACAGACATTTCTTTGCTTACATTTTTAATTACTGGATTAATAAAACTCATTGGGTTCTTCTTCTCTTGCTTTGTTGAAACATCAACTACCAAAATCCTCTTAAGAATTCCAACCTGAACTGCTGCTAAACCAATTCCTTTTGAACTGTACATAGTTTCAAATAAATCATTAATTAATTTTTTTTCATTAATACCAATCTTCTCCACTGGTTCAGAGATTTTTTTCAATGTCTCACTTGGGACTGTTATTATATCTTTAATGCTCATTCGATAAATAGATAAACTAAATTTTAAACTTTTAAAGGAAGAACTTTTAATAAAATCTTGTTTCTAATTTTGTCTATATTCAATTGATTCAATGTACTAATTATGAAATACATTGTATCATCATCCATTCTATCTAATTGATCCTCTCCTATTACTTCAGCAATTCTTAACAATGCTGCTGCTTTTTCATTATTATTTATCATGACTTGAATATCTGTTGGCATTTCTGTTTTATCAACTTCATACATGTTGTCATATTTTTTATCAATTTTCACTCCATCAGATTTAAGGGATTCAATCAATATTATGTCTTTTTTAGATAAAATATATTTTTTATTTTTTTTTATTTTTTTTAAAAAATTATTTAAATCTTTTTCTATTTTTGACTTTGAATAATCTTGATTAAAATAATTTATTAATTTTGACTGATGTAAAATATCATTATTGAATTTTATCTTTTTGTCTTCTTTATTTTTAATTTGAAGATTGGTGTAGTAGAAGCTTGTTAAATTATCAGGTATTTTTGTGGGATCAATCTCTTCTAAAAATTCTTCAAGTTTTTTATCAAACGCATTTGTAATATTTTCTTTTTCAAAAAGTTCTTTTAATATCTTTAAATACTTTAATTTTTCTACCATCTCCGACTCCAGTAAAATTTTTTGATAAATTAATGCTCTAGCTTCAATACTTGTTAAAGATTTAAATGATGATTGAGCCTCTAGTAGTTGATTAATATTAAACTGGAATCTTTTATATATTTCAAATAAATCATTTTCTGGATAATTTTTATTATGCACGGCCAACTCAATAGTAGAAATCTTTTCTAAATCTGAAATATCAATTTCTTGAAATGAATTTAATAAATTAAATGAGGATAAATACTGCCAAATTATCTTGCTTGTATTAATTTTAGGATTAAACGAAAAATCTGGATTTGTTTTGTAGGCTAAATGAAAGTCAAGAATTGATTTTTCAGAAATTGTATTATCAACTTTTGAAATATATCCGAGTAAGTAATTTATTTTGTTTTCGAAATATTTATCTTTAAAGCCAAGCTCTTTCTTTAAGTCAAATATCATTTGAGCTTCATCGTTTTTTCCGTTTTTAATTAAACAATAAATATAAAATTTTGATAAATATTCATTTATCAAAGGTTCTAAATTTTTTTCAAACAGTTGGCATGATTTATTTATGTCAGCGATTGAAAGATAATAATCTACAAAATATTTCGTTAATTCGGGATTAGAATTAATTATTTGATTTTTAATTAAGTATTTCTCTATAAGATCTAAATTTGAATTTTTAATCAACCAGTCAGATTTAAATTTTAAAAAATCTTTTTCGGTAATATTTTTTGTTGGGTAATAAGAATTAGTAAATAAAATAATTTTCATGATTTCATTTGAATCTTTCGAAAGATTCATTTTGCTTAGTTTTGTTAAAATATTTTTTAATTGATCTCCATTAGAGTTCAACCACATATCAATATTCAAGCCATTTTCTTCTGGATCATAAAGACCAACTATTTTTATAGACTGAGATTCTAAATCGTTATCTAGTTTAATTGTATTTTTAAGTTTGTTAATTTGCATTTTGTAGATATCTGTCTCTTGATTTTTGATTAAAACATTGCTCTCAGTGGTTTCTGGCTTCTTATTGGAAATTTCAAGAGATTTTTCATTATTATCTAAATTCCAGATATCAACCGGCTTATCTTCAGCGTAAGAGTTAAAAATAAATATAATTACAAATATAATTGAAAAATAACTTTTATTTAACAATCTTAAAATTTTCATTTGGTATTATTTTTTCTATTTCTTTAATTGGAGCTGGAAAATCTATTTTGTTTAGAAAAAAAACAATTCCAATTATCACGATAAAAACTAAAGCTAATTTAACTATTAACCCAAGAATACTTCTACTCGAACTTGTTTTTTTAATAAATTGCATATAGCTTTGGTTAATTTCAAATTAAGACATATTTGTGTTTTTTCAATAAAGAAAATTATGAAATCGAGAAAA
>MDSZ01271195.1_pt1 | contig 12505 bp, 14 predicted proteins | sample 811201 | NCBI WGS metagenome assembly MDSZ01 (sample SAMN05326647, study PRJNA326480) | marine metagenome | isolation source: seawater | place: Indian Ocean: North | collected 2010
ACCTCTAAAATAGTTTTATTACTTCCTATATATTTCTTAAATTGTCTTGCCAATGTATTTTTATTTCCTTTCTCTAAAATTGTCACTCTATCATCATTTGTTTTATAATTTGGAAATGGTGTTATTTTATAAAAATCTGTAATCTTTTTAGTCTGATTATCTGTTACAGGATAAGATAGTATATCATCATTATTAACCAGATCTTTATCTTTTTTTAAAAAAAACATTTAAAACACTGCATATATAAAAGGTGCGATGGCTGAACCTTGGCTTAAAACAATTAAACCACCGAATAAAACAAGGACTAAAAGGATTGGCAAAAGCCAGTATTTTTTTCTTACTTTTAAAAATTCCCAAAATTCTTTTATAAAACTCATATCAAAATTGATTTTTCATTTCACTCTTTGGATCTTTTTTTTCGATCCAATAAGACTTATGTTTATTTAGTTTTAAATTCAGAAGATCTTTTCCAGCAAGTCTCATTATTAAACCAATAGGTGTTACAACTAAAAAAAATATAACACCCATTACAATTGGTGCTATAAATTTTCCTAACAAAATCCCAAATTTGATCCAGATTATATTTAAAGGTGTTAGTACTCTAGATTTTAATAATCCTAAAATTAAAAAAATTATAGATATTATTAAAGACCAAAACCTTATACTTTCGTTATTTATTAAAGGATAAACAGCAATTAACAAAAAAACTATAAAAAAAACTATACCAAAACTTCTATTTGATCCCATTTTTATTTTTTGTTCTTTCATTTTTTAATTTGCCGAATATTTATATTTTATTATTTCCTTTGCCACAATTTCATAACCATATGAGCTATAATGATTTTTAGTTTTATGTTTTGAGAATAGTCTTCTTTTATCACTAATTTTTTCAAAAATTTTATCTATATTTATTACGTCAATTCCTATTTTATCTAAACTTTCTAAAAATTCATAGTCTATTTTTTTTGATAAATTATCTTGAATTAATTTACCTTCAGAAAAATAATAACCATAACTTGGCAGATATACAAAATAAAAATTTGTGTCAAAATATTCCTCTTTTATATTTTTGAGAATTAATAAAAATAATTCTAAATTTTTATTGTATATATCAATATTTTTAGTCTTCTTTTGAGAAAATAAATTTTGAATTAAAAATTTTAGTTTACTTAGTCTTAAAAATTTAAATTTAAATCTATGATTTCTTAAAAAATTCATTTCTAAATAATCTTCTTTATGATAACTGCTCTTTTCTTTTAAATTTTGAAGAAAGTGTTTATCCTCAATATATTTCATGAGTATACGATTATTTTTTTCATTCAATAAATTTTGCCAATCATTTGGGTAATAAAACCAAATTAAATTTTTTACTTTTTTATCTTTTGGAAAATACTCTTTTAAAGATGCAAATGAGATTAATGGGCCATTTCCGGGCATTCCCAAATTTATAATTTTTGGGTCATAATTTAAATTTTTGTTAATGTGCCCACTGAAATTGTTATCCTTTTTTTCACACATTCCATATGTGAACGAGTCTCCAATTAATATAAAATCTATTGTATTTACGTCCCATACTTTATCCTCTGAATTAAAACCATATCTATCAGTTTTATTAATTATAAATTCACCATTTTCATTACATGAAACAATATTATAGTTTGGTATCAATGATAAAGGAAAATAATCAGATTTATGAGTTCGTAAGAAAGCTGACGGAGGAATTAAAGTAGTTAAATCGTCGTATTTATCTAATTGAGATTTATAAAAAGACGTTAAGCTTCTTTTATCTCCTAATCTATTTTTCCATTCATTATAAGTTAAAAAAGTCTCTAAAAGATATAACGTAAAAATTATTGATAATGAAAATATGAAAATATTTATTTTAATTTCATCTTTGATATAGAAACTTAAAACTGCAAAAATAAGAAAGATACAAGCAAAATATAAATATTTTGAATAATAGAATAAATTTAAATCATAAATGTATGTTCTGAAAAGTAAAATAAAAATAAATATAAAACATAATGATACTAGCGAGTATGATATTATTTTGCCTAACTTGATCATGCTTACTTTCATATGAAACTAATTGATTAAATCTTTATTTATTTTCAAAAAACTATTACAAATTTTTGTTTTTTTGATTCTATAACCAAAGCGATTAAAATAAATTTTTCTAAATTTTTCATTATAAAAGTCCATGTCGTCATTTAAATACTTTTTTTTTCTATGAAAAAATTCGATTTCTTCGATAGCCCCTAGTATTTCCTCCGGGGTGTTAGAAACACAATCATAGCCTCTTTTGTTTAGATCCTCTAAATAATTACAATTTGATAAATTAAGATTTAAAACTTCTGAAAAAGGTATAAGCTTTTCTGTATCTAAATTTTTAAATTTTTTTGGTATCATTAATTCTACATCTCCATCTATTATCCAAAATGCAAAAATTTGTGAAAAATTAACTAGATATCTTTTTCTTCTATTAAGCAAAGTAATATTATCTAGACCTAATCCTGAGGAAATTATAAATGAACAATGATAAGGTAAAAAAATATCATTAAAATCGTTTTTTTCATCAGAATTATTATACATAATTAGATTATCAATTTTCTGACTTGTATCTTTGTGGCCAAAATTCAAAATCTTATAATTTTTTTTTGAAAGATGCTCCAACGCAAGAGGAAAATTTTTTAAATCGCTATCCCTTAAATTTTTTTTTTCAACAGGACTAATTTTATTTTCAAAATAATACTTAGGGGATCTTAAAATCAAACCAATATAATTATCAATAGCTACTCCATTTTTTTCTAAAAATTTAATACCTTCAATTTTTTCTTTCTCAGAAAAAATTAAATTTTTTTTTTTCTCATTTAAAACACCATGTAAATCGTAAATTTGCCAAGGTCTTTTCCATGAATTATTTGTTCTCCAGTCTCTATACTGAGCTAAAAATAAAAAACCTAATGGAATTTTCTTAAAAAATAAATAAATCGGTTCAAGAATAATTCGCGGAATAATTATAAATTTTTCTTTCCATTTTTTTATGAGAAAATTATTCGCGATCCTTTTATTTGTAAAACAAATATAAAGGGTTCTTTTTTTTGGATGAATTCCAGCTTCTATCTCAGATAAAAAAATATCTATACATCTAGAAAAATGACCGATAGCTCTAGTTTCAATTTCAAAAATTTTAATTTTAAAAAAAGGATAAATCAAAATTATACTAAATATAATCGGTAGACTAATAATAATATGTGCTAATTTTATAATTTTATTTTGAATACCTTTGCCCATAAAAATTTTTTAAATTATTCATAAAGTAAATTTGTAAAGATATTTATTTAAATTTACTCGAAGTAAATGAATTCATAATCACCTGAATATCCAGATACTTTAAAAATCCATTTCCAAGCTTTTACGTCAATAATTGTCTCTGCTGTCAAAGCCCAACATTGCAGATTAAATTGTTCAAATTCATTTCTATAAGATTCGACACAAATAAATTTTGATTTTCCAATTCTCTCCATTTCTGATAAGCACGAATTTATTTCATCTATCTTAAAATTATGAAGGGTATTGATGGAAATTACTAGGTCAAAAAAATTATCTTTATATGGTAATTTCTTTCTTGCATCTTTAATTATTATATTTTTTTTGATATTTTTAAGTGTTTTATTTTTAGCATATTTCGAGATGTCTAATCCTATGATTTTAGCTTTTTTTAAAATTTTTTTAATTTCGTAAATAAGAAATCCTTTACCACAACCAATATCTAGAATTTTAGAGTTGTTTGTCAAATTATAAGCTTTAATAATTTTTTGTGCTATTAATGAATTATATCCTGAAATATATTTAAAACCTCCATATCCATATTTGCGGTTTCCATCCCAGTAATCATATCCATATTTTTTTGCAATCTTCATACATTTTACTTTTTGATTTATCATTCGTTCTATGTAATTTCTTTTGGTTTTTTTATGATTTGGCGTAAAAAAATTTCTTAATTGATTTTTTCTTTTATCAATTTTTCCTTTGTTGTAATCTAAAGTTTTAATTGAAAATATCTTTTCTAATTCGTAAAAACTATGTTTATCTTTTGCTCTAAAATTTTCTAAACTAAAATGTAGTTCTTTTTTTTTAATATGTGTTTCTCTATATAATTTGTATCTCTCTTTTTTATTTATTGGTAAATGTAAAATACTATAAAAAACAATTCCTTGGTAATGTTTAAAATTTTTGACAAGTTCAAACAAAATTAAGGTGCTATCTTTCATAGTATACTCTGTTGAACTTAGTAAAAAATCAAATTTTTTTTTCTCACAGTAATCTCTGATTACTAAATTTTGCACATTTTGTGGAACTCTTTCGCCAAAAGAGGGTCTACTAAAAATATATCCTTTTAATTTCATTTTTGTTTATTAAATGGAAATTCGAAATTCATACCAACTTTAGTCATTGGTCGCGTCGTAATAGGTAAAAAAAATTCTCCAATTTTTTTGTCACCATAAGGAGAAAACAAAGTTTTAAATCTACAATTCATTGACCATCTTGTTTGTTTTTCTATATTTAAAACATTGCCATGAGGTAATGTCTGATCAAAAATCAAACATTCACCATAATTTATTTTTAACCATTTTAATTTATTTTTAATAAGATTATATATTTCAAAACTATTTTTTGCTTTTTTTCTATTTAGTCTTTTTTTAAATATGTTGTAATATTTTTGTTCTAAAATATACATTGATTTTGTTTTGTAACAATTTACTAATGGCAACCATAAATTGAGTTCATAAGGAGAATCTCCTGACCACACATCTGAATGAATTGGTAAGAGAGAACTATTATCATTTGGATACTGAATACTTAAATTTATATTTTTTTGCATCATTAGTTCGTTACCTGCGATAGAATAAATATTTTCTCTGGCTAAATTAAAATAATGAAATCTAGCTAGTTTATCATTGCTTATCGCCTCAATAATTTTGATTCTAAATTTATTAAGATCATTTGTAGAGACAAGCTTATGGATATAATTTAAATTAATATTCTTTTTAATTTTAAGATATTTTTTTACTGATTTAAGAATTAAATTATTAATATAATTTAAAGACGCTTTATTCTCTACTTTTATTATTGAATATCCTTTCTCTTCAAATTTTTTCGAAATTCTAATTTCTTTTTTAGATAAAAAATTCATTTTACTTTCCTTAAAATTTTTTTAACAATGTTTTATCTGACTTTAGACTGATAAAATTCGGTCCTTTATTTTTATAGCTTTTATAAACACATTTCTCTGTCTCTAGACTGTCTTTAGGAAAGTAAGACTTAATATTTTTAAATAATTTAGATAACTTTTTTCCATTTATCTCAGCATGTGTCGGGCCTAAATGTGGGTAGTCTGCAAATCCAACCAGATTTACATTTACATTTTGTTGATCTATATCAAGTTTTACTTGTTCAAAAGGTCTTTCTATTAAAAAAGGTGTAATTGTATAAACCCAGGGTTTCATGCCCTCCAAAGCAAAACCAGATGCAACTCCTATCAAACTTTGCTCACAAATACCTAGATTTATAAATCTATCCGGATGATTTTTTCTGAAATCATCAAAAATACCATATCCAATATCTCCAACTAGCAAAATAATTTTTTTATCTTTTTTAGCTAACTGGTTAATCAATTTACCAAATTTTCTTCTCACTAAATCAATCCTAGCCTTTTTTTACCAATTATAATTTCTTTTCCTTGCAATTTTCTTGCATGCCAAATGGGGTCATTTTCGAACTCTTTAATTCCTTTTCCCTTAATTGTATGAATAATATATGCAGTTGGTTTTTTATTTGTTATTTTTTTTCTAAAAGCATTTATTAATAGGGAAAAAGAGTGGCCATTTTTCACTTCAATGCAATTCCAATTAAAAGCTCTAAACTTTGCTGCCAAATTCTCCAAAGGAAGTGCATCGTCTAATTTTGAAAGAGCTTGAATCTTATTGTAATCAATAATCAATTTTAAATTATCAAGTTTATGTTTTGAGCTGATCAAAAGAGACTCCCATGTAGTTCCTTCTTGACACTCACCATCACTTATTAAGCAAAAAATATTACCTTTTTTTCTTTGTTTTTTTCTTGCAAACGCCATGCCTGAGGCTATTGGAAATCCGTGGCCCAAGCTGCCTGTTGTACAATAAATTCCATTTTTTTCATCTCTTTCTAAATGTGTTGTAATTTTAGTTTTTAACCCTTTTTCATTAAGTAAAATACATAATGGAAAAGAGGAGTGAGATTTGCTTAAAATAAATTTGTCCTTTTTTTTTAATACAATTTCATAAATACAAAGCAAAACTTCTATCATTGAAAAAGCTCCGCCTAGATGAGCTTCACCTTTTTCTATGAATGCAGTAAAAGTTTTTTTTCGTAATTCTTTTGCCTTTATCTTTAATTTATTTACTTTCATAAAATTTAATCCAAATTTATTAATTGCATCTTTTTAATATTTATATATTCCGGATTATTTAATGGATCTTTAAGAAGTTTTTGTTCAAATGCTTTTTTTAAATCTTTAACCGCATCATTAATTGTAAATTTAGTTTTAAAGTTTAATACTTTTTTAATTTTTTTTGAGGATATATGATATGACCTATTGTCATTTGTTGGTGTAACAATCAAACTAATCCCTTCGCCGAGTTCATTTTTTACAGTTTTTGCGATTTCTTTAACACTTTTGTTTTCCCATCCCGCATTAAAAACTTGTCCATTTACTAGGTCTTGCTCGGCCTCAATTAATCTCTTATATGCCCTTACCATATCTTTAATGTGTATATTTGGTCTTAATTGATCACCTCCAAATACAGTAATTTCTTTATTATGAAATCCCACATTAGTTAATATGTTTACAATTACATCCAATCTTTGTCTTTTTGAATACCCACAAACTGTTGCAGGTCTAATTGTTACACCTGTAAAATTTTCATCAATATATTTATTCAGTATTCCCTCACATTTTGCTTTAAATTTGGAATAATCAGTAATAGGTTCTAATTCAATATCTTCATGAACGTTTTCTATCTTTTTTATTCCATAAACACTTGAAGAAGAGGCATAAATAAATCTTTTAACCTTTTCCTCTTTAGAAATTTTTACCATAGGCTCAAAAGCATCTAAATTTATTGATTGACCTAATTTAGGATTTAATTCAAAACTGGGGTCGTTAGATATACATGCTAAATGTATTACAACATCATGTCCTTTTAAAGAATCTCTTAGTAATTTTTTATCTCTTATGTCACCTTTGATACATTTAATATTTTTTTTACTTTCAAAAACATCCTCCCCATAAATAAATAAATCATAAACGGTAACATAATAACCATAAGATATTAAGTAGTCTGTTAGAAAACATCCAACGTATCCAGCACCACCAGTAATAAATATTTTTTTCATAATTATTAATTAACTAAATAATAGTCATATTTTTAACGTAATAATCTTAATCTTTCATCAAAAAGTATTGTTAAGCCAGTGATAAAACTTGAGGAGTGAGAAATGAAAACCAAAATCAATTCTTTTTGTGATTCCTGTAACAATTAAAGTTTTTTTCATATTTAAAATTTTTATTAAAGAAATTTATAATAACATTTTTTTATTTTGAAATATAGTAGACATTGTTATAAAAAATTTAACTATGAAAAATTATTTAGATTACTATAAAAAATTTAATATAATACCTGTGGTAAATACTGGTGATTTAGACGAAAAAACTCTCTTTCAACAAAGATTTAATTTTTATTTTAAGATAGGAATAACACCAATCGAATTAAAAAATAAAAGTGTTTTGGAATTATGCGCTGGTACTGGATACAATGCATATTATTTGTTGAAACATTGTAAAATTAAAGACATTACTCTAGTTGATAACAATCCTAAATCTCTACAATTTTTGAAAAAAAATTTATCAAAATTTGATAATAAAAAAATAATAAATAAAGATATCAATTTTTTTTCATCAAAAAAAAAATTTGATTATGTAATAATCGAAAATGCACTCCAAGGATTAAATAACCCAGAAAAAATTTTAAGAAAAATGATAAAATTCACTAAATCAGGTGGCTGCTTAATTTTAACTTTAGCTAATTTAGAAGGACTTTTATCGGATAAGTTGAGATACTTGTATTCTATTTTACTCATTAATCAAAAAAATATTATAAATGAAGATTTAAAACTAAAATTTTTAACTAATTTATTCCAAAAACACTTAAGATATCTTTCTCCAAATACTAGAAAAGCAGATAAATGGGTTGTAGACAATATCCTTCATACGAGTTGGATTACAAAAAAAAAATACTTTGATCTCTTAGATGTAAAAAAAATCTTAAAGAAAAAAAATTATATTAAATCAACATCTCCAGCTTTTTCAAAAGACTTTATCTGGTATAAAAATATGACGTTAAATAATTATAATAATAATATAATTAGTAACTACTCAAAAGAACGAGTGAATTTTATTGATTTTGAAACACAATTTTCAATAAATACTGAAAATAGAAAATTTATTTATCAATTGTATAATTTAATTAAAAAGTTGAATCTTAAAACATCAAATATCAGTTTTAACAAAAAGTTGAAAAATAGGCAAATTGATGAAATTTATAATATTATCTCAAAAATATCTAAAATATTAAATTTCTTGAAAGATAAAAATAAAATTACTCTTGCTTTAAATGAGTTTCTAAAAATTATTTTAAGTTATAAAAAAAAGAAACTTAATACAAAAACTAAATATTTTCATAAATTATGGAGCATCGGAACGAATTCTATAACTCTATATAAAATTTAAAGAGATCAACTCAGGTAATATTTTTTTTTAAATATTTAATAAATTTTTTTTCTCTTTATTTTAATCTTAATTAAAATTAGTTTGTAACTTTATACAGTTTTTGAAACTTTGGAGAAACTATACAAATTTAGTTTACTTTAAAATACTCTCTAAATTTTTATATATTTGTATTTTACTTATGGTATGTTTGTTACCAATCGTTTCAACTGACTGTGCTGCAGCTAATGAACTTACCAATAATGTAATATCATTGTCAATTTTTCTTTTTATGCAAGGACCAATTATAGAAAGCATAGTATCTCCTGCTCCAACTTTATCTATTATCTTATGAGCAAATGCATCTGAATAATAATATTTATTTTTTAACCTGTCATACATTATTGAACCACTGGATCCCTTAGTTACAATTAAATTTTTAATATTTTTCTCCTTAGATATTTTTTTCATTAAAATTTCTACTTTGCTAATTTTGTCTCTCAATTCATGTCTTATTTCTTTTTCATTAATAATTAATGAATTAAAATTTTTGTAATTTCTAATTGTATGGTAACCAATATTAGAGGCATTTATTTGAGCATTAAGTGCAAGAAATTTTGATTTTTTACAAATTATATCTGCACTTTTTTTTGATATGAGACCGTGTCCATAATCAGACACTATTACTAAATCATGCTTTTGAATTTCGCTCAATAACAATTGATTAAATTTTTTTTCGTCTGTTTTATTCAAAATATCATCATTAATTTTATATACACCAATAACTTTATTGTTACTAATATTGTCAACAAATCTCTTCTTAATTATTGTTGGAGAATTTTTTTTAAATATAAATTTTTGTTTTATCTTTTTTGGTAATTTTTTTTTAATATCTTTTAAGTAATCCTTTTTTTCACCTATCATTGAAAGGATTGTGACTTTATCTGAAATCTCTGATAAATTTTTTGCAATACTTAATTCCCCTCCAAGATATTGATCTTGTTTAATTTCTTTAAGCACTAGCATTGGCTCTTTACCTGATTTACCTATGGCTTCACAAAAATTATATTGATCTATGATTGTTTCTCCTATTACTAAAATTTTTAGTTTTTTGAAGCTTTCAATTTTATTTTTAATTTCTTTAAAGTTTGATTTTTTACTTATTTTTTTGATTGTTTTTTTCTGTCTTTCTGAAAAAAAATCTGTAAATCTATTTATTAATCTACTTGAGCTAAATGTTAGCTCTTCTGTAAAAAGGATATTCCCTTTTATTTTTTTTAACGCTTTTAACTCATTTTTAATTTCACCTGTTATATCTTCATCAAAATTTTTGTAATCTTTACCTTTACAATATATATTTGGCTTTAAAATTTTTATTGGATGAACAGCGGTGGGAGTTTCGTTAATTGCAACATAGTCTACAGCATCAATTGCTGCTAGCGCCTCACTTCTTAAAACTTGATTAAAAACAGGTCTTCCAGGACCTTTATTTATATATTTGTCAGGAGTTATTGTTACTACCAACTTATCACCTTTTTCTTTTGCTTTGTTAAGGTGTTTAATATGACCAACATGTAATAAATCAAATACTCCATGGCAATGAACAATTTTCTTTGATTTTTTTTTTAAATCAATAATAATTTTAGAAAGGGATTTTAAAGTATGAATTTTTTTATTAATCATCCTAAATATTTAAACCATAATTTTGTTGCTTTGTTTATTTTTTTTGGCGTCCAAACTGGAGCTTTTTGCCAATAATTAATGTCATTAAGAAGAATTTGTACGCCTTTTTCAATAGAAATTTTTGGTTTCCAATCAAGTTTTTTCTTTATTTTTTTTATGTCTGCAAAAGTACAATTGGGTTCTCCAGGCCTTTTTTTAATATGCACTTTTCTGCCTTCAAGCAATTTAATTATTTTAAGAACACTAACTGTTTTTCCGCTACCTAAATTAAAAATTTCATTTTTAAGTTTTGATCTGCTTGCTTTTATGAATGCATCCACAACATCGGAAACATAAGTAAAGTCTCTTGTTTGTTTGCCACTTCCAACAATTGTGAAAGGTTTTTTTGATAATTTTTGAGCTAAAAATACTCCAAACATAGCACCATAAGTTCCAGAGGTTCTAGATCTAGTTCCGTAAACATTAAATAATCTCAAAGAAATAAAAGGTATTTTATAAACTTTAGACCAATGGATTATTATATCCTCACCCATTTTTTTAGTTAATGCATACGGATACATAGGATCGATTTTTTCAATTTCTTTTGTTGGATAATTTTTTGGAATTCCATAACATGATGATGATGCAGAATATAAAAACTTTGATATTTTTGTATCTTTACATGCTTCTAAAATATTTAACGTTCCCTTTACATTTGATTGAAAGTATTTCTCAGGATTTTGAATACTAGGAACAATATCTGCTAATGCTGCTAAATGAAATACTACGCATTTTTTTTTAAACTCATTAACCCAATTACCTTTTTTTGAGATATCACACTTTATAAACTTAAGTTTATTTTTAAACTTACTAATATTATCTAATCTACCTGTAGATAAATTGTCTAAAATAACTACTTTTTTTTTTGTTTAACAAGTCTTTCTGCTATATGACTTCCTATAAATCCTGCTCCACCGGTAATAATATATTTCATAAATTAAATACCTTTCAAATTAAACAAAGCTCCGCACTACGTAAAAAACATTTTTTTTACATATCATAAATTTTTTAAATTTTTATACAGGTCTAAATAAATTTTCGTTTTTAGAGACTGTAGTTCTATAATTGCCAATTAAAGCATTTACAAATAATTTTTTTTCACTGATAATAGTAAAGACCATTTTTGTAAAAGGACCTGAAATAAATTCATATTCATTATTATCTTTAAGTTCAAAAAAAGATGATTTGATAAAACCATTTTCATCTTCATTTAGTCTACACTTATCTATAAATTTTTGTATATCTGATTGTGAATTAAAGAAATCGGTTAAAAAATACTTTAACCCTTTGCAATAGTTTAAAGAACTGACCACTGATTTTTTTGAAAAATCTTTATGAAAACAAAGTAAATAATCCCCTAATAAAAAATGTTCCTTAATAAATAATCTTTTTCTAAAAAATTTCTTCAATTTTAATCTAGGAATATAAAATTTAACGTCACAACCCAATTTGTCAGATAGCTCTTTTTTTAATGTTGCTAAATTACATTTTTTTATTTTTAATACAGCCCACATTTATTTTTCCTGTTCCATTTCCGATTTAAGTTCATCATATTCTGCCATCTTTCTTTTCATAAAATTAAGCGTTAAATTTGTTTTTGCTGTTATTCCCTTGGGTGTCAAAATGTAAGCATATTTAAGTTTATGTGGATTTTTTTTAAAGTTTTTAATTTTTATCAAACCTTTGTTTTTCAAAGCATTTAAACAGTAATTTAATTTTCCCAAACTAAATCCAAGCTCAGATGCTAGCTCTCTCTGAGAACTATTTGGCTTTGATTTAATTTTTCTCAGCACATTGAATTGATCTTGATTTTCACTCATTATGTTCAATAATTGAACTTATATCGTTCAAATATTGAACTGTAAAGTAATTTTTTTTAAAAAAATAGAAATATGTGTTATTTCCTTTTATTAGCAAATGTAAATTTTTTAATGTCTTAATGATGTTCTAATTTGTTAGCCGAAATATAGCCTCGGC